>Ga0265780_10000096_pt1 | contig 136999 bp, 121 predicted proteins | sample P1T30metagenome_FD_192432 | JGI IMG/M metagenome (GOLD analysis project Ga0265780, IMG submission 192432) | Plant litter microbial communities from East Loma Ridge, Irvine, California - P1 T30 | ecosystem: Environmental > Terrestrial > Plant litter > Unclassified | place: USA: California...
GTGGAGGTAAGCGGGATCGAACCGCTGACCTCTTGCATGCCATGCAAGCGCTCTCCCAGCTGAGCTATACCCCCGTACTGCTGAAGTGCGAGCATTATAGGGGATAGACTTGCATTACGCAAATAGCCCGACGTTGAAATGACAACGCGGACTTACAGACCCTTCTGCACACGCGCAACGACGACGTCGCGGCCGAACAGCTCCAGCACCGCATCGATCGCCGGGGTCTGCAGCTGACCGGTAACGAGCAGGCGCAGCGGCATCGCCAGCTGCGGCATCTTGAGGCCGTTGGCTGCCAGCACCTCCTTCATCAGGGCGGACAGGGCCGGCTTGGTCCATTCCACGGTTGCCAGCTTTTCGGCGAACTGGGCCAGGGCTGGACGCACGGCGTCGGTCAAGTGCTGGGTCAGCAGCGCCTGATATTCCAAATTCGCGGGTGCCGGCGTACGGTAGAACAGCATCGCCGCATCGGCCAGTTCGTTGATGGTGTTGGTGCGCTCCTTCATCAGCGCCAGCACGCTTGCCAGCGGCGGCGCACCCTCGAACACGGCGCCGGCCATCTTCGGACGCGCCAGTTCGGCCAGGCGTTCGTTGTCGGCCTGCTTGATATAGTGGTTGTTCAGCCAGGCCAGCTTTTCCGGATTGAACTGGGCCGCCGAGGCAGTCAGGTGATCCAGGTTGAACCACTCGGTGAACTGTTCCATCGAGAAGACTTCGTCGTCGCCGTGACTCCAGCCCAGGCGCGCCAGGTAATTGAGCATCGCTTCAGGCAAAAAGCCCTGCTCCGGATACTGCATCACGCTGACAGCGCCATGGCGCTTCGACAGCTTCTGGCCGTCAGGGCCGAGAATCATCGGCAGGTGGCCGTATTGCGGCAGCGTGGCGCCGAGCGCGCGCAGGATGTTGATCTGGCGCGGCGTGTTGTTGACGTGGTCGTCGCCGCGCAGCACGTGGGTGATCTTCATGTCCCAGTCATCCACGGCGACGCAGAAGTTATAGGTCGGGGTGCCGTCCGGACGCGCGATGATCAAATCGTCGAGTTCCTTGTTGGCGATGGTGATCGGCCCCTTGACCACGTCGTGCCAGGTGACTTCGCCGTCGGGCGGGTTTTTGAAACGCACCACCGGCTTCACGCCGGCCGGCACTTCCGGCAGGGCCTTGCCCGGTTCCGGACGCCAGGTGCCGTCGTAGCGCGGCTTCTCCCCGGCGGCGCGCATGCGCTCGCGCATCGCTTCCACTTCCGCCGGCGAGCAATAGCACAGATAGGCGTTGCCGGCCTCGAGCATCTCCTTGACCACCTCGCGGTAGCGGTCCATGCGCTGCATCTGGTAGAACGGGCCTTCGTCGTGGCTCAGGCCCAGCCACTGCATGCCGTCCAGGATCGCCTGCACAGCCTCCGGGGTCGAGCGCTCCAGATCGGTGTCCTCGATGCGCAAGACGAAGGTGCCGCCGAAGTGGCGGGCGTAAGCCCACGAATACAGCGCGGTGCGGGCGCCGCCAAGGTGGAGGTAGCCGGTCGGGCTGGGAGCGAAACGTGTACGGACGGGGGTGCTGGCGGTCATGGTCGAAACAGGTAGGTGACGGCGCTCATGGCAGGCAAGCCTGCAGGGCGCGGCATCGATTAATGATAAAGCAGTTATTTTACAGCCTCGTTCCGCGGCTGGGCGGAATGACGGCCAGGGCCCGGCGCATGCGCGTCGTCAGATCCAATAATTACTTTACAGAAATTTCAAGTTTCGCTACAGTCTCGCCTCCTTTTCAGCAATTCACCCCTCTTTTCCTTCCATGCCGACCGATCCAGGCATTGCCGCCATTGCACCGCTGCGCGGCGAATTCATCCAGACAACCGAGGAAATCGGCTTCCTGCATCACCAGGCCGGGACCATCCTGCGCGACCTGCGCCGCTCGGTCGTGTTGTGCGCGCTATGCTATTGGCTGTTCGGGGTGACCGACGTGATGGCACTGGGCTGGCCGGACGCAATGATGCCCCTGCTGGCGCGCCTGACGCCGCCCCTTGTCGCGTTTGCCGGCATGGCGCACCTGCGCGGCGCCGCCGCCCAGGTCAGGACGGCATACCGGGTAGCCAGCCTCACCACCCTGCTCGCCATGGCCAGTTACCTGATCGTGGTCTGCTACCGTCCGGACGACATGCTGCTGCACGGGATGGCGGTCTGCCTGATCGTGGTGGCGATCCTGATCTTCATCCCGAACCGCCTGCCGACTGCCCTGCTGATCGCATCCGGCGGCAGCCTGGCCTTCGTACTGCTGGCTTTTTACCTGCATACGGAAGACACGCGCCACCTGGTCTCGATGACGATGATGGTGGTGTTCGCGAACGTCTTCGGCGCGGTGGCCGCCAACCGTCATGCGCGCCTGTGGCGCGAGCAGTACTGGTCGCAGCTGGTGCTGCAGAACTTGTCGGTGCGCGACCCGCTCACCGGCTGCTACAACCGGCGTCACCTGAACGCCGCCCTGCTCGACAAGGAAATCGCGCGCGCGCGCCGCTACCGCCTGCACCTGTCGCTGATCATGTGCGATCTGGACGGCTTCAAGGCGATCAACGATACCCACGGCCATCACGCCGGCGATGAATTGCTGCGCGCCTTTGCCGCCCTGCTGCAGCCGATGACGCGCGATGGCATCGATACCGTGGTGCGCTACGGCGGCGAGGAATTCCTGATCATCCTGCCGGAAACCCCGCTCGACGGTGCGGCCGAACTGGCCGAGCGCGTGCGCGCCGCTTTTGCCGCCCTGCGGGTCCGGGTCGGCGCTGCCGGGCTGAGCAGCACCGCCAGCTTCGGCGTGGCGAGCGTCGACTTCAGCGCCACCCAGGCCGTGACGCCGCAAGCCCTGATCGCCGCCGCGGATGAATTGATGTATGACGCCAAGCGTGGCGGGCGCAACCGGGTTTGTTCGCACCAGTTGACGCCGCATATTGGGCAGATATGAACGTCGTCCCCGCGAAAGCTGGACGACGCGCATGAGCCAACACAAAAACCGGGGTCGGAGCCCCGGAAGAAGAACCGGGCTCTGACCCTAGTCGTTCTTGACGACAATCGTCGGGAACTTGGAACTCATGTCCTTGGCCTGCTCCGCCACCTTCACCGCCACCTTGCGCGCGATCTCCTTGTAGATCGCCGCCACCGCGCCATCCGGCTCGGCGACCACGGTCGGCGCGCCCGAATCGGCCTGCTCACGGATCGACAGCTGCAGCGGCAGCTTGCCCAGGAAGTCGACGTGGAAGTCGGCGCTCATCTTTTCGCCGCCGCCGCTGCCGAAGATCGCTTCGACGTGGCCGCAGTTCGAGCAGATGTGGGTGCTCATGTTTTCCACTACGCCCAGGATCGGGATGCCGACCTTCTCGAACATCTTGACGCCCTTGCGCGCGTCCAGCAGGGCGATGTCCTGCGGGGTGGTGACGATGACGGCGCCGGTGACCGGCACTTTCTGGGCCAGGGTCAGCTGGATGTCGCCGGTGCCCGGGGGCATGTCGACGATCAGGTAATCGAGGCTGCGCCAGTTGGTCTGATCCAGCAGCTGCTGCAGGGCCTGGGTCACCATCGGGCCGCGCCACACCATCGGCTCGTCCGGATCGATGAGGAAGCCGATCGACGACACTTGCACGCCGTGGTTTTCCAGCGGCTCCATGCTCTTGCCGTCCAGGGTCTGCGGACGGCCGCTCACGCCCAGCATCGTCGGCTGCGACGGACCGTAGATGTCGGCGTCCAGCAGGCCGACGCTGGCGCCTTCGGCGGCCAGCGCCAGCGCCAGGTTGACGGCGGTGGTCGACTTGCCGACGCCGCCCTTGCCGGAAGCGACGGCGATGATGTTCTTCACGTTCGGCATCACCTTCAGGCCGCGCTGCACCGTGTGCGAGATGATCTTCTGGGTGACGTTGACGCTGACGTTCTCGACGCCCGGGAGCTGGCGCAGCGCCGCGATGACCGCGCTGCGGATGCCGGCGAACTGGCTCTTGGCCGGATAGCCGAGTTCGATGTCGAGGGCGACGTTGCCGCCGTCGACCTGGATATTCTTCACCGACTTGGAGGAAACGAAATCTTTTTTGGTATTGGTATCGACGACGGCGGACAGGGCCGCCTTGACGTCTTCTGCAGTGATGCTCATGTAAATCTCCGGATGTGATACGCAAGTTTAGCGCAAAACCGTGTATTGACTGGTGGGGAGGCCGAGAATCCCGTCATTAACCCCTGCGCACCAGGGGTCATCCGCTGGTAAAATGCCTTTTTTCATATTTCCGCCACCCCTTCCGACCATGACACGCAAGCTGTTCGTCACCACTGCCCTGCCCTACGCCAACGCTGCCTTCCACATCGGCCACATGATGGAGTACATCCAGGCCGACATCTGGGTCCGCTTCCAGCGCATGCAGCAAGATGAAGGGCAAGCGCGCGTGGTCCACTTCGTCGGCGCCGACGATACCCACGGGACGCCGATCATGATCGCCGCCGAGAAAGAGGGCGTGACGCCGCAGGAATTCGTGGCCAGGATCGCCGCCGGCCGCGCCCAGTACCTGGACGGTTTCCATATCGCTTTCGACAACTGGCACTCGACCGATTCGCCGGAAAACGTCGATCTGTCGCAAGGCATCTACCGCCGCCTGCGCGATGCCGGCCTGATCTACACCAAGACCGTCGACCGTTTCTATGACACGGCCAAAGGCATGTTCCTGGCCGACCGCAACATCAAGGGTGAGTGCCCGGTCTGCCACGCGAAAGACCAGTACGGCGACAATTGCGAAGTCTGCGGCGCCGCCTACCAGCCGACCGAACTGATCAATCCGTACTCGGTATTCACCGGCTCGACCCCGATCCTGAAACCGTCCGAACAGTACTTCTTCAAGCTGTCCGACCCGCGCTGCTTCGCCTTCCTGAAGGAATGGCTGAACACGCCGGGCCGCCTGCAGCCGGAAATGGTCAACAAGGTGTCGGAATGGCTGGGTGAAAATGGCGAAAAACTGGCCGACTGGGATATTTCGCGCGATGCGCCCTACTTCGGCATCCCGATCCCGGATGCGCCTGGTAAATTCTTCTACGTCTGGTTGGACGCGCCGGTCGGCTACCTGGCTTCGCTGAAGAATTACTTCGAAAAGAAAGGTCTCGACTACGAAGCCTTCCTGAAAGATCCGTCTGCAGAACAAGTGCACTTCATCGGCAAGGACATCGTGTCCTTCCACCTGCTGTTCTGGCCGGCGATGCTGAACTTCTCGGGCCACCCGATCATCGACAAGCTGAAAGTCAATGTCCACGGCCACCTGACCGTGAACAACGAAAAGATGTCGAAGTCGCGCGGCACCGGCATCTCGCCGCTGCGCTACCTGGACCTCAAAATGAATCCGGAGTGGCTGCGCTACTACCTGGCGTTCAAGCTGAACAGCAAGGTCGAGGACCTGGACTTTACCGGCGAAGACTTCGTCGCCCGCGTCAACAGCGACCTGATCGGCAAGTACGTGAACATCGCCTCGCGCTGCGCCGGCTTCATCGCCAGGAAGTTCGACGGCAAGCTGGCTTCGACGCTGTCGGACAACGCCAAGGAATGGATCGCGCGCGCCCTGAACGGCGAGCATGGCGAACGCCAGGCCTCGATCGCGGCCAACTTCGAAGCACGCGAGTTCGGCAAGGCCCTGCGCGAAATCATGGAAATCGCCGACGTCGCCAACCGCTACGTCGACGAGAACAAGCCCTGGATCCTGGCCAAGGACGAAGCGAAGACCGCCGAGCTGCACGACGTCTGCACCGCGGCGCTGATCCTGTTCCGCCAGCTGACCATCCTGCTGTCGCCGGTGCTGCCGCACGTGGCGTCGCGTGTGCAGGCATTCCTGGGCGATGCGGGCTTTACCTGGGCCGATACGACCGGCGAAGCCGTGTACGACACCATGCTGGGCCGTACCATCGGCGCCTACAGCCACCTGATGCAGCGCGTGGATGCCAAGATGGTCGAGGATCTGTTCGACAAGCCGGGCGTCGCCACGCCTGCTGTTGCCACGCCTGCTCCCGCTGCCGCGCCTGCCGCGCCTGCCGCTGCCGAAGCCGCCGTACAGGTCGATGCTGCCGACGCGAGCGACATCGAAGAGCTCGCCCCGGAAATCTCGATCGACGACTTCACCAGGATCGACCTGCGCGTGGCGAAAATCGTCAATTGTGAGCACGTCGAAGGTTCGAGCAAGCTGCTGCGCCTCACGCTGGACGTGGGCGAAGGCCGCTATCGTAATGTGTTCTCGGGGATCAAATCGGCTTACCAGCCTGAGCAGTTGATCGGCAAGCTGACCGTGATGGTGGCCAACCTGGCGCCGCGCAAGATGAAGTTCGGCGTGTCGGAGGGCATGGTGCTGTGTGCCTCGGCCAAGGACGAGAAGGCGAATCCGGGCTTGTACGTGCTGGAGCCGATCACCGGCGCACAGCCTGGCATGCGTATCCGCTGAGCCGGAACGCCAGTACAGGCCCCGGATAGCACCGTTTTTCAAGAAGCAGTGGCGTTATAATGCCCCGCTTCATTAGTCAGACCAATAATCAATAGGCGGCCGGCCCAGTCCGAGCCCCAGTTCTCTTTAATAGGTAGCGAATAATATGACCGAATACAAAGCCCTGAGACACATCCCGAACGCCAACCTGTTCCGCCAGGGTGACGTGTTCGTCCTGTTCGGTGAACTGTTCGGCCGTGGCTACGCGAACGGCCTGGTCGACGAGGCGCGCGCCGCCGGCATGACCATCCTCGGCATCACCGTCGGCCGCCGCAACGACGACGGCTCGCTGCGCGCCCTGAGCGCCGAAGAACATGCGGAAGCCGAAGAAAAGCTCGGCGGTCGCATCGTCAACGTGCCGCTGATGGCCGGCTTCGACATGGACGCGCCGACAGGCGCGCAGAACCCGACCGAGATGTTGTCGGGTATCACCCTGAAGAGCTGGCAGGAAGACAAACTGGACTGGGACAAGATCGAAGCCTGCCGCCAGGCCGGCGTGCGCCGCTTCAGCGAGTCGGCTGCCCAGGCAATGAGCGAGATCGACAAGCTGATCCCGGACGGCGCCAACGTCTTCTTCGCCCACACCATGGCCGGCGGCATCCCCCGGATCAAGGCTTTCCTGGCCATCGCCAACCGCATCTACAAGGGCCGCGGCGAGCGCTTCATGTCCTCGCGTGCGCTGCTGGACAGCGACCTGGGCAAGCTGATCCTGATGAACTTCGACGAAGTCTCGGCCAACACCCTGAAGCACCTGATCGACGCCTCTGCCGCCATCCGCGAGCGCGTGACCGCCAAGGGCGGCCAGGTCCGCTACACCGCCTATGGCTACCACGGCACCGAAGTGCTGATCGGCGACGAGTACAAGTGGCAGACCTACACCAACTACACCCAGGGCTATGCCAAGATGCGCCTTGAATCGATCGCCGAAGCCGCCTGGCAGCAAGGCGTGTTCGCGACCGTTTTCAACTGCCCGGAAATCCGCACCAACTCGTCGGACATCTTCGTCGGCGTGGAACTGTCGCTGTTCCCGCTGCTGACCGCGCTGAAAAAAGAAGGCGGTAGCGAGTGGGCGCAGGCACAGTGGGATGCCTGCCAGGCCCTGCTGGGCGAAGGCGTGTCGCTGCAATCGATCCTGGACAAGCTGGAAAACTACCTGCAGACCGACACCAGCGCCGGCTTCCGCAACTATGAAGCCTGGCCGATGGACAACACCCCGGAACTGGCCGATCTGATGATCGGCACCTCGGACGAGATCACCTCGCTGCACACGGACCGCAAGGCCCTGGTCACCGACCACCTGTCGGCACTGGTGGTAGATGCCACCGGCCCGCTGATGTTCCACGGCGCCGCCGAGAAGATCGCGCCGGTGCTGTGGCTCAACCACGACATCATCGCCCGCCAGCTCAACGAGCTGCACAAGTAAGCAGTATCATTGCATGTTCGCCCGGGCGGCCCGCAGTTGCCGCCCGGCATCCTGTGTCATCAAGCCAAGAAAACCATGAGCCTGTTCAAGAAACACGTCAACTACGAATCCGATCACACCAAGTTCATCAAGGAACTGAAGGACAAGACCCCGGGCATGGACGAGCGCCAGCTCGCCGGCCGCGCCCTGCTGTGGGACAAGTCGCCGCAGTCGCTGGACGAACAGCGCCGCGCCGCCGAATCGCGCCTGCGCCAGCAGGCTTATCCGTACCAGACCAAGGTCTGAGTTACTGAGACCACAGGCTGACGACGATGTCGCCGGAAAACATCACCGGCCACCCGTCGCAGCCGGACCAGGACAGCGCATTGAATGCCGCGGCCGATTCCGCCGAGGCCGCCATCGCACGCCTGTATGGCGAGCCGCTGCTGCGCCTGCCGAACGATTTGTACATCCCGCCCGACGCGCTCGAAGTCTTCCTGGATGCCTTCGAAGGCCCGCTCGACCTGCTGCTCTACCTGATCCGCAAGCAGAACTTCAACATCCTCGACATCCCGATGGCGCAGGTGACCCTGCAATACCTGGAATACGTCGAGCAGATCCGCAAGAGCAACCTTGAGCTGGCGGCCGAGTATTTGTTGATGGCGGCGATGCTGATCGAGATCAAGTCGCGCATGCTGCTGCCCAAGCGCCAGGAGGACCTGATCGAAGACGTGGGCGACCCGCGCGCGGAGCTGGTCCGGCGCCTGCTGGACTATGAACAGATCAAGCTGGCGGCCCAGTCGCTGGGCGCCCTGCCCCAGGTCGACCGCGACTTCCTGCGGCCCTCGCTGCCGGTCGAGCAAGGCCTGGCCCCTAGCTGGCCGCACGTCGACCCGCATGACCTGCAGCGCGCCTGGATGGATGTGCTGCGCCGCGCCAAGCTGACCCAGCATCACCGGATCGGGCGCGAGGAATTGTCCGTGCGCGAGCACATGTCGGCCATCCTGCGTACACTGCAGTCTCGCCGCTTCATCGAGTTTGCCGAGTTGTTCGACGGTCACGCCGGGGTCCCCGTCGTGGTCGTCCATTTCGTGGCCATGCTGGAGTTGGCCAAGGAAACCCTTATCGAAATCACCCAGGCCGAAGCGTTCGCGCCGATCTATGTACGGCTGGCGTATTCGCCGGCTTGAACCGTAGTTCGCAGTCTGGATCACGTTTTACCGAATCGAGTCACCATGAAAATCATTTCCTCCATCGACGACCTGCGCGACCAGCTGAGTGGTCAGTTGCGCACCGCCTTCGTGCCCACCATGGGCAACCTGCACGAGGGCCATCTGTCGCTGATGCGCCTTGCCCGCAAGCACGGCGACCCGGTGGTCGCGTCGATCTTCGTCAATCGCCTGCAGTTCGGCCCGAACGAAGACTTCGACAAATACCCGCGCACCTTCCAGGCCGACGTCGAGAAGCTGGAAAAGGAAGGCGTCTACGTGCTGTTCGCGCCGACCGAGAAAGACCTGTACCCGGAACCCCAGGAATACCGCGTGCAGCCGCCGGACGACCTCGGCAACATCCTCGAGGGCGAGTTCCGCCCCGGCTTCTTCAGCGGCGTGTGCACCGTGGTGACCAAGCTGTTTTCCTGCGTGCAGCCTCGTGTGGCCGTGTTCGGCAAAAAGGATTACCAGCAGTTGATGATCATCCGTAACATGGCGCGCCAGTTCGCCATGCCGACCGAGATCATCGGTGCCGAGACCTTCCGCGCCGAAGACGGCCTGGCCCTGTCCTCGCGCAACGGTTACCTGTCGGGCGAAGAACGCGCCGAGGCGCCCTTCCTGTACCAGACCCTGAACTACGTCGCCGGGCAGACCCGCGCCGGCCATCCGGACCTGCTGGCGCTGGAGCGCGATGCGATGGCGCGCCTGGCCGAACGCGGCTGGAAGCCGGATTACGTGTCGATCCGCAAGAGCATGAACCTGCAGGCGCCGACGCCCGCCGAACATGCCGCCGGCGCCCAACTCGTGGTCCTGGCCGCGGCCAAACTGGGCAACACGCGACTGATCGATAACCTCGAAATCTGAGGTAATTTCCCACAAGTAAATTATTTGTAGAAATTATTAATTTTCCTTGTTAGACTCGGGGTTTCGCTTTTTACCTAAACCCCGTAAAAAGGAGTCGCTTGTGACTGACCTCGCCTTCACGCAACTGCGTAAAGGGCCGCCCAAGCTGTCCGACGCGGTCGACCGGATCACCCTGAACACGGTCGCGCACGAAATGCGCGATCCCTTCGACATCGGCGATGCGCTGTCCATGCTGGCGCAGACCGGCGAAGCCGTGACCGTGTATCCGCCGGGCCGCGACCTGGTGATGGCGCGGATCGCGTCCATCGATGCTGAGCGGCGCACCTTGATCCTGGACCTGCTGGACGACAGCCTGCTCGACGAAGGCCAGGCCTGTTTCGTCGCTTCGCTGGGCGGCAACGCCAAGATCCAGTTCGAACTGGACGCCAACTGGACCATCGTGCCCGGCGAAGGCAAGCTGGTCGAGCTGCCGCTGCCGACCTCCTGCCTGGTCTTGAACCGGCGCGCCGAGCCGCGCCTGGACAGCCCGGTCGGCGTCAACTTCAGCGCCCGTTTTTCGACCCTTGGCCGGGTCTACGAGATCCCCCTGTACGACTTTTCGCGCGGCGGCGTCGGCTTGCGCGCCACCCCGGAGCAAGCCTACGAACTATACGTCGGCAAGAAGCTGGAAGGCGTCGACCTCCAGCTGGGCAACTCGCTGTCCATCCAGGCCGACCTCGAGGTGCGTCTGCTGCGGCCGTTCCGCACCTTCCTGCTGGGGCAGCAGGTGCAGGTGGGGTGCAGGATTTCGAATATCACCATGCAGATGCGGCAAAGTCTGGAGCGGGCCGTGAATACGGTTCAGCGGCGTAAATAATCGTTTGCGCAGAATGCGTCGGACAAATGAGAAACGGCCCTGATGGGCCGTTTTCTATTTAGTACCGTCGTTCCCGCAGCGGGCCGATGTTCTCGCGCCTGCTCCCGGGCCTCAAGCTGCCACCGTCTGCGCCCAAGCCAGCGCACACAAATGCGCCTTGTTCACCTCGGCCGGCGAAATATCCAGCGAGGCCGCCAGCGAGGCCACCAGGTTCGAATTCAGCTCGCACGCCTCGGCCAGCGCCAGGTAAGGCCCATAGGTGCCGTCGCGCGTCTTCAGTGCCCGCACCACCGGTTCCGGCAGCTGGATCGTGTCCAGCACTTCCTGCATCGAAAGGCCCAGCAGACGGTCCAGCAGCGAGAACATGCCGGCCACGAACAGGTGTTCGCCATCTTCGCGCGGCAAGTGCTTCTGGCCCAGCAGTTCGCACAGGCGGGCGCGCACCACGGCGGTTTCCATCAGCACCGGCGAATAGCCGCTGCTGCTCGCCGTGGCCAGCAACAGCACCAGCCAGCGGTATAAGGGCGCGTAGCCGAGCATGGCGATGGCCTGGCGCAGCGACTGGATGTCGCGGCCGGCGCCGAAGCCGGCGGAATTGATGAAGCGCAGCAGCTTGTAGGTCAGCGCCGGATCGCGCTTGAGCACGGCTTCGATCTTGGGCACGTCTTCGTTGTTCTGCACCATCTGCATCAGCTGCAGGATGATGGCCTGGGCCGGGTTCATGCCCTTGGTCTGGTTGCCCGGACGCGGGGTCAGGTGCAGCTTGCCGACGATGGAATCGAGGCCGAGGGCGGCGCAGGCGTCGAAGTCTTCCCAGGTCGAGACCGGACGGCCGACCAGGCGCAGCGAGGACTGCTTGGCGGCGGCATAGGTGCGGGCCTGGGTGGCGACGTCGGTGCCGGCGAACTTGACTTCGGCATACGAGGCCAGCGGCGACAGGTTGCGCCCCAGCAGGTCGAGATTGGCGCCGCGGATCGAGATGCCGACCCCGCCGGCGCGCAAGCCCTGCACCGCGGCGCGGGTGTCGACGTTGGCCAGGTCGCGCACGCGTACCGAGAGCACGGTGCGGTCCGGCGGCAGCGCATGGAGCGCGTCGAGCGACAGCATGGCCGGCACGGCGTCCATGAACAGCACCTTGTCGCGCAGGAGCCAGCCCTGCTCTTCGTCGACCAGTTGCGAGGCGACGAAGCCGACCAGGGCTTCGAGATCGGCGTCGGCAACAGGTTTTTCTGTCTGTTGCCAGCAAAGTTCGTATCCAATCACACGCTGCTTCGGGTCAAGCAAGGGTTCCCGGACGATGTAGTTGGTTCGGTGCATGTTTTCGGCGCCGCTTTAGGTGAAACTGAGTGAAACTTAAATGCCGCGGCGGCGGCACACTATCCAGGAGGCGCTCCGGCTTAGAAGCCGAGGCTGTCGAGCAGATCGTCGACCTGCCCCTGGTCCGCCACAAGCTCGCTGTTGCCTTCCGGGTTGATCTGCGGACCGTTCATCAAGCCGTTGTCGATCTCGCGGCGGACTTCGGCCGGGGCGAAATCGACCAGCACCTGCACCAGCTGCTGCTCCAGGCTCGAGGCGATGCCGGTGATGCGCTTGATCACCTGCCCGGTCAAGTCCTGGAAGTCCTGGGCCATCATGATGTCCATCAGGTGGCCCTTGGTGGCGCTGGCGGCGGCACGCGAGGCGTCCAGGCTGGCGACAGTGCGTTCGGCCAGTGCACGCAGCTCGGGCGGCAGGCCCGAGGGTGCGGCAAGCGCCGCTTGCCAGGCACCGGCCAGTTCGCCGGCCGTGCTGTCGATCCCGTCCTGCAGGGGATTGGCCGCGTCGGTGGCATCCAGCACGCGCTTGGCGGCGTCTTCCGACAGGCGCGCCACGTAGTCGAGGCGGCCGCGCGCGTCCGGGATGTCGCTGGCAGCTTTTTCGATCAGCTTGTCCAGGCCCAGCCCGCGCAGGTTCTCGTGCAAGGCGCGCGTCATGTGCCCGATCCGGCTCAGCACCTCGTCATGCGAGGCCACATCCGCGGTGTACTCGGCCATTTACGCTTTTTCCATCTTTTCGAAGATCTTGTTCAGCTTCTCGTCGAGGGTGGCCGCAGTGAAGGGCTTGACGACGTAGCCGTTGGCGCCGGCCTGGGCCGCCGCGATGATGTTTTCCTTCTTGGCCTCGGCGGTGACCATCAGCACCGGCAGCTTGGCCAGGGCGGGGTCGGCACGAATGTTCTGCAGCATGGTCAGGCCGTCCATGTTCGGCATGTTCCAGTCCGACACCACGAAGTCGAACTGCTCGCTGCGCAGCTTGGCCAGGCCCATCACGCCGTCTTCGGCTTCGTCGACGTTGGCGTAACCCAGTTCCTTCAACAGATTCCGCACGATGCGGCGCATCGTCGAGAAATCGTCAACAACTAAAAAACGCATCTTTGGATCAGCCATGAGTTACTCCGTTTGTCTTTCTGTATCTGTGTTGGTTGGATTCGGCGCTGCCCGAACGAGCCGATAAGCAAGGTCCTGAACAGCGCTTAGCATAGCATTTTTGTTGCTCTACGGCGATAAATCCGGGGAGAAACCCCAAGCTTCGGATCAAACGCGCAACGCCCGGCCGCCATGTGTTGCCAAATGGCCAAGGACCATGCCCGGCAAGGCGGTCAAGGCACCGACTTCGTGGGTGGCGCCGATGGCAATCGCCTCGCGCGGCATGCCGAACACCACGCACGACGCTTCGTCCTGGGCGAAGTTGTACGCTCCCGCGGCCTTCATGTCCAGCATGCCTTGTGCGCCGTCCTTGCCCATGCCGGTCAGGATCACGCCGACCGCGTTCTTGCCGGCCGCCTGGGCCGCCGAGCGGAACAGCACGTCGACCGAGGGCCGGTGGCGGTTGACCGGATCGGTCTGCTCGATCTTCGTCATGTAGTTGGCGCCCGAACGGGTCAGCACCAGGTGCGAATGGCCGGGGGCGATGTAGGCGTGGCCCGGCAGCACGCGCTCGTTGCCCTGCGACTCGACCACGCTGATCTTGCACAGGGAATCGAGGCGGCGCGCGAACGAGGTCGTGAAACCTTCCGGCATGTGCTGGGCGATCAGGATGCCCGGGCAGTCGGATGGCATCTGCATCAGGAATTCGCGGATCGCCTCGGTGCCACCGGTGGAAGCGCCGATGATGATCAGTTTCTCCGACGAGGTCAGCGGGCTGCGCAGCTGTGGCAAGGGTGTGCTGGCGCCAGCCGCATGCAGCGGGCGTTGCTTGATGCGCGCGCGCGCGGCGGCGCGGATCTTGTCGGCGATGAGTTCGGTGTACTCGCGCATGCCGGACTGGATCGAGATCTTCGGCTTGGTCACGAAGTCGACCGCGCCCAGTTCCAGCGCACGCATGGTGATTTCGGAACCGCGCTCGGTCAGCGAAGACACCATCAGCACCGGCATCGGGCGCAGGCGCATCAGCTTTTCCAGGAAGTCGAGACCGTCCATCTTCGGCATCTCGACGTCCAGCGTCAGCACGTCCGGATTGACGCGTTTGATCAGGTCGCGCGCCACCAGCGGGTCGGGTGCCGTGCCGGCGACTTCCATGTCCGGCTGCGAGTTGACGATCTCGCTCATCACGCTGCGGATCAGCGCCGAGTCGTCGACGATGACCACCTTGATTTTGTTCACCGCATTCATTCGGAGGGCCTTTCTTCTTGTTAGAACAGGTCGACGTCGCCGCCGACCGGCGCCTTTTTCAGGCGGCTTGCGTAATCGAGTTCGCGCTTGGCCAGCGTCTCGTTCTGGGTCTGCATCAGTTTTTTCACCAGCACCTTGCCGGTGCGCGGGAAAAAGTACACTTTGCGCGGGTAGATATCGTTCAGGTCTTCTGCCAGCACCGGGATGCGCTCGGTCTTCAGGAAGCGCGTGACGAAGGCCGCGTTGCGCTCGCCGACGTTCATCGACGAGAAGCCGCGCAGTACGGCGCCGCCGCCGAACACCTTGGCTTCCAGGTTTTCGCGGCGCGCGCCGGCTTTCAGCAGATCGTTGATCAGCACTTCCATCGCATAGGTCCCGTAGCGCATCGAGGCCGAGACCGGGCTGCCGGCATCTGCGCTGCCGCCATCCGGCAGCATGAAGTGGTTCATGCCGCCCAGTCCGCGCACGCGGTCGCGGATGCAGGCCGACACGCAGGATCCGAGCACGGTCACGATCAGCATGTCCTTGCCGGTGTAGTAGTACTCGCCGGGCAGGATCTTGGCCGCTTCGCAATCGAAGGTGCGGTCGTAGTACAGGTTGGTGGCGAAATGGCTGTTGGACTCCATGATGCGCTCAGTTCTGGCCCAGTTCGTACACCGTCTTGCCGCGCAGGCGCAGCGCCTCCGACACGTACAGGAAGTTCTCGGAATGGCCGGCGAACAGCAGCGCGTCCGGCTTCATCAGCGGCACGAAACGCGACAGGATGCGGCGCTGGGTGGCCTTGTCGAAGTAGATCATCACGTTGCGGCAGAAGATCGCGTCGAACTGTCCCTGCACCGGCCAGCTGTCGGACAGCAGATTGAGCTGCTTGAAGGTGATCAGGTTGCGCAGTTCCTGGCGCACCCGCACCTGTCCCTCCTGGCTGCCCTTCCCCTTCATGAAGAAGCGGCGCAGGCGCTCGGTTTCCAGCTTGTCCACGCGCTCCATCGGATACACGCCGGCGCTGGCGGTGGCCAGCACGTTGGTGTCGATGTCGGTGGCCACGATCGTTACCGGCGGCGTGAGCGTGTTGAAGGCTTCGCACAGCGTCATCGCGATCGAGTACGGTTCTTCGCCGGTGGAACTGGCCGAGCACCAGACGGTCAGGTTGCCGCCGTTCTGGCGGCGCGCCTTGAGGGCGTGGTCCGCCAGCAGCGGGAAGTGGTGCGCCTCGCGGAAGAAGGAGGTCAGGTTGGTGGTCAGCGCGTTGGTGAAGGATTCCCATTCGCCGTCCATGCGCCCTGCTTCCAGCGCGTCCAGGTAGGTCACGAAGGAACCGATGCCGGTGGCGCGCAGGCGCCGTGCCAGGCGGCTGTAGACCATTTCCTGCTTGCTGTCGGCCAGCGAGATGCCGGCCTGCTTGTAGATCAGGCCGCGCACACGCTCGAAGTCGTGGCGCGTGAATTCAAATTCCTTGCCGGTTTCCTGCTTGGTCGTGAGCGACACTATGGTTTCCTTGATTCTGGTGATTCTGCGGGGCGATGAACCCCGGTGGATCCTTGCGCCGCTCGTTGTTGCTTAGTCGCCCATCTTACGCTGCCATCCGGTCCATCAAGCCCATCTCGCTGGACGACATCAGGCGGTCGATGTCGATCAGGATGAGCATGCGTTCGTCGACGGTGCCCAGGCCCATCAGGTATTCGGAGTTGAAGGCGGTGCCCATCTCCGGCGCCGGCTTGATCTGGTCCGGGGTCAGGGTGGTGACGTCGGAGACGCTGTCCACCACCATGCCCATGATGCGGCCGCCGATGTTGAGGATGATGACGACGGTGAACTGGTCGTAGGTCGGGGTGCCCAGGTTGAACTTGATGCGCATGTCCACCACCGGGATGATGATGCCGCGCAGGTTGATCACGCCCTTGATGAATTCGGGGGCGTTGGCGATGCGCGTCACTACTTCGTAGCCGCGGATTTCCTGGACTTTCAGGATGTCGATGCCGTATTCCTCGGAACCGAGGGTAAAGGCCAGGTATTCGCTGGTGTCGGCGTCGTTGATTTTGCTTGCTTGCTCGGACATGTGGGGCTCCTAGTCGGTTTGGATGATGCGATTGTTTTATTGGACGACCGGATCGTCGGTCAGTTGACGCGACGAGCGCAGGAGCGCGGCCACGTCCAGGATCAGCGACACGCCGCCATCCCCGAGGATGGTGGCGCCGGAGATCCCGGCCACCTTGCGGTAGTTCGATTCGAGGTTCTTCACCACCACCTGCTGCTGGCCGACCAGTTCGTCGACGAAAAGCGCGGCCTTGCGCCCCTCGGTTTCCAGGATCACCAGGATGCCGTCGGTCGGCTCCAGGTATTGCGGGGTGATGTTGAACATCTGGTGCAGCGGAATCAGCGGCAGGTAGTCGCCGCGCACCTTGACCACCCGCCCGCGGCCGTTGACGTCCTTGACGTCTTCGGCAGCCGGCTGCAGCGATTCGACCACGAAGCCGAGCGGCAGGATGTAGACCTCTTCGCCGCAGCGGATCGACATGCCGTCCAGGATCGCCAGCGTCAGCGGCAGCGAAATCAGGATGGTGGTACCGAAGCCGCGCGCCGAACGGATGTCGACGCTGCCGCCCATGGCCGTGATGTTGCGCTTGACGACGTCCATGCCGACGCCGCGTCCGGAGACGTCGGTGACGGTGTCGGCGGTCGAGAAGCCGGGCGCGAAGATCAGCTGCCAGACTTCGGCATCCGTCATCGTGTCCGACACCGGCAGGCCGTTGGCGGCCGCCTTGGCCAGGATCTTTTCGCGGTTCAGGCCACCTCCGTCGTCGGCCACCTCGATCACGATGTTGCCGCCCTGGTGGGCAGCAGACAGGAACAGGCGGCCCGATTCCGACTTGCCGGCGGCAACGCGCGCAGCCGGCATCTCGATGCCATGGTCGATCGAGTTGCGCACCAGGTGAGTCAGCGGGTCGACGATGCGCTCGATCAGGCCCTTGTCCAGTTCCGTCGCGGCGCCGTTGGTGATGAAGTCGACCTTCTTGCCCAGCTTGCCGGCCAGGTCCCGCACCATGCGCGGGAAGCGCGAGAACACGAAGTCCATCGGCATCATGCGGATCGACATCACGGCTTCCTGCAGGTCGCGCGTGTTGCGGGTCAGCTGCGATACCGACTGCATCAGGCGCTGGTGCAGCATCGGATCCAGGCCGCTGCTCCTTTGATCGATCATGGCCTGGGTGATCACCAGCTCGCCGACCAGGTTGATCAGCTGGTCGACTTTTTCGATCGAGACGCGGATCGAGCCGGCTTCGGCGTGGGCATCGGCTTTTTTCGCGCCCTGCTTGTCGGCTTTGCGCTCGGCGTCCGGTTCATGTTGCGATGGCGACTGCGGCTGTGGCAGCGACTGCGACATCGCTGCTTCAGGCGGCGTCTCGGCCACGATGCCGGCTTCGCGCCGGATCTCCTCGATCGGCTGGAAGAAGCCGTAGCCCAGCTCATCCTCGCTCGGCGCCGCGGCCATGCTGGCGTCCAGGTCGGCCGGATCGAAGAAACCATAGCCCTGCGCGTCCTCGATGCGCGCGCGTTCGGCCGCCTCGATGGCGCGCTGCCCGGGCGTGAGCGGCGGCGCCTCGAAGATCTTGAGCTGGTCCGGATCCAGCACGAAGGAGCAGATGGCGACGATGTCGTCCAGGCTTTCGTGGGTGGTGATGATCAGGGCCGTGCGGCCGCCGTCGAGCGGCGCCACCGAGACCCGGCCCATCAGGCCGAGTTCATCGACCAGCGCGTTGACGTCACGCTGGGGAATGTCGGGCAGCTCGATCTTGTAGCGGTGGGCGCCCTCCTGCACTTCCTGCTTCTGCTCGGCGTGCAAAAAGGAGGGGACGGTCGGCTGGTGGCTGGGCACGATCACGCCTTCGGACAGCTCGTGCAGCATCATGCGCACGTTGGCGACTTCTTCCTGGTCGACGAAGGCGCCGTTGCGATGGCCGTCGAGCTGCATCTTGAGGATGTCCTTGGCCGCCAGGAAGGCATCCACGTGCTGCGCCGTCAGGGCCATCTCGCCCTTGCGGATGCGGTCCAGCAGCGACTCCAGCACGTGGGTCACTTCGCACATGTCGTTCAGGCCGAAGGTCGACGCGCCGCCCTTGATCGAGTGGGCGGTGCGGAAGATGGCGTTCAGGTCTTCCGGATCCGGCGCGGCGGTATCGACGGCCAGCAGCAGGCGCTCCTTCTCGGCGAGAAGCTCTTCGGCCTCGTCGAAAAAGACTTTGTAGAACTGGCTGATGTCGATGGTCATAAGGTGGGTTCCCGGCGGCTGCTCAGCCGATCACTTTCTTGACCACCTCGATCAGGCGCTGCGGATCGAAGGGTTTCACCAGCCAGCCGTTGGCACCGGCGGCGCGGCCCTTGGCCTTCATCTCGTCGGACGACTCGGTGGTCAGCATCAGGATCGGCACCTTGGCATAGGTCGGCAGGCCGCGCAGCGACTTGATCAGCGTGAGTCCGTCCATCTTCGGCATGTTCTGGTCGGTCAGGACCAGGTCGACGGTCTGCAGTTGCGCCTTGTCCAGGCCATCCTGTCCGTCGACCGCCTCCACCACCTGGTAGCCGGCGGCCTTCAGGCTGAATGCCACCATCTGGCGCAGGGAACTCGAATCGTCGACTGCGAGAATTGTTTTAGCCATGTCGTACTCCCTAGGGGTCAGAGCCCGGTTTTTCTTTTAGGGCTCCGACCCCGGTTTTCAGCCAGGGACAGAGCCAGGTTTTAATTTAGTCGGATGAGGTCAGAGCCCACCCGCATGAACCGGGCTCCGACCCCATAAATCAAAATAGCTCGACGTCACCGCTTTCGAGGTGCCGTTGCTCGACCGACTTGCGCAACATGCTGCGCAACTCGAGCGACTGGATTGCCAGTGCCATGCTTACCTTGCCCAGGCCCGCGACGATTTCCTCGCTGCCGCTCTCGGGCACGATGTCTTCGCCATGCGCGCTCAGCGTCGCGAGGAACTCGCGCAAGCCATTCACGCGGCGCAGCGTGCGGTCGAGCAGCTGGCTGGTCATGTCCTGGAACTGCATGCTGGTGACCGCCGCGTTGACGTGGGCGGCGACCTCGCCGGACATGCCGGCCAGGCGCGCGCGCTCTTCCGCATCAGTGGCTTCACCGGCCAGCAGGCGGTCGATGGCCGGCTGGCGCGCGTCCACGGCCTGGTGGATCGCCATGAAACTGGCGGTCAGCTTCTCGATCGCTTCCTCGAGCAGCAGATTGGTCTGCACCAGGTCGGTCTCGACCTCGGTCAGGTGGCGCCGGCCGTGGTCCGACACGCCCGACAGCAGGCGCTTGACGTGTGAGCCGAGTATCTTTTTTCTTGTCATTCGATCCTCCTGAGCGCCTTCTTTTATTTTTTCTCTGCCGGGGTACTGTCCGCCGCCGGTGCCGCAATGCCGCCACCTGTCGCCGACGCAACCGCCTTCACCGCGGCATCCGCATCGTCGCCGGGCACGTCGAGGGCGGCCGCGCCGTCGCGCAGCAGCGCATCTTCGGTACGCTTGTTCATCACCAGGATGCTGATGCGGCGGTTGACGGGGCTGAACGGATCCTTGCGGTCCAGGTGATTCACGCCGGCCAGGCCCACCACGCGCAGCACCTTGGCGTCGGCCAGGCCGCCGCGCACCATTTCGCGGCGCGAGGCGTTGGCGCGGTCGGCCGAGAGTTCCCAGTTGCTGTAGCCGGATTCGGTCATGTAGGGCGTCGAATCGGTGTGGCCCGACAGGCTCAATTTGTTCGGCACGTCGTTCAGCACCAGCGCCAGCACGTCGAGGATGTCGCGCGTGTAGGGCTGCAGTTCGGCCCTGGCCGACTCGAACATCGGACGGTTCTTCTCGTCGACGATCTGGATGCGCAAGCCTTCCTGGGTGATGTCGAGCAGCAGCTGGTTCTTGTATTTCTTCAGCTGCGGATTGGCGTCGATGGTCGACTCGATCTTCTGCTTGAGCTGCGCCAGGCGATCGGCTTCCGCCTTTTCGAGGGCGGCGCGCGCGGCCTTCAGGTCGTAGGTCTTCTTGTCCGCCGGCGTGTCGCCGCGCTTGACCTGGCCGTTGCGGCGCGTCAGGTCCTGGCCGCCGCCCTTCAGGATCGAGGCGCTGTCGCCGCTGCCGGAACCGCCCTGCATGGCCACCTTCAGCGGCGTCTTGAAGAAGTTGGCGATGCCTTCCATGTCGCCCTTGGTGGTCGAACCAAGCAGCCACATCAACAGGAAGAAGGCCATCATCGCCGTCACGAAGTCGGCGTAGGCGATCTTCCAGGCACCGCCATGATGGCCATGGCCGCCCTTCTTGATGCGCTTGACGATGATGGGCTTCTGGCCTTCGTCAGCCATGCATGCCTCCGGCGATGGTCGAAATCGGCGCGCTGTGCCTCATTACTTGCTCTTCGCTTTCTTGATGTGCTCTTCGAGCTCGGAGAAGGTCGGGCGCTCGGTCGAATACAGCACCTTGCGGCCGAATTCCACGGCCAGCGCCGGAGCGTAGCCGTTCAGGCTGGCCAGCAGCGTGACTTTCACGGTCTGGAACATCTTGGTCGACTCCTCGAGTTTCTGCTCCAGCAGGCTGCCCAGCGGGGCGACGAAGCCGTAGGCCAGCAGGATGCCGAGGAAGGTACCGACCAGCGCGTGCGCGATCAGCATGCCCAGTTCTGCCGGCGGCGCACCCACCGATTCCATCGTGTGCACCACACCCATCACCGCCGCCACGATACCGAAGGCCGGCAAGCCATCGCCCAGCTTGGCGATACATGCGGCGGGGACATGGCCTTCATGATGGTGGGTCTCGATCTCATTGTCCATGAGGTTTTCGATCTGGAAGGCGTCCATGTTGCCGGAAACCATCAGGCGCAGGTAGTCGGTGATGAATTCGACGATATGGTGGTCGGCCAACACGGCCGGGTATTTCGAGAACACGGCGCTCTGCTCCGGGCTCTCGATATCGCCCTCGATCGACATCAGGCCTTCCTTGCGGACCTTGGACAGCACGTCGAACATCAGCGACATCAATTCCATGTACATGTCGCGCGTGTAGGCCGAACCCTTGAACACGGTCGGCAGGGCTTTCATGGTGGCCTTCACGGCCTTGGGCGTATTACCGACGAAGAAGGCGCCAAGCGCGGCGCCGCCGATCATCAGCACCTCGAGCGGCTGCATGAGTGCCGCGACGTGGCCGCCGGCCATGACGAAACCGCCGAGAACCGAAGCGACGATGACGATGTAACCAATGATAACAAACACGAGAACCCCGATTGCGTGATCCGGACTGTATCGCGTCCGGCTCCGGATTTAACGATAAATCCAGAGGGAAATATTTACGTAGAGGAATAGATTAGCGGCAGAATGGTTCACGATCAAGTAAAACCGGGCGGGTGTGGTTCAAAAGTCCCATACATAGAGAATTTTCTTGCTATCAGTAGTTACAAAACGACGGTTTGGTTCTTTATCGATAATGCTGAATTCGTAACTGGCAAGTATGCTGCCGGGCCGCATCTCGCGCGCGGCCTTGCGCCACAGCGCCGTCATCGCCGCCGGCGACAGGTAGGCGAATACCAGGTCGTACTGGCTGAAATCGAGACGGTTGTAATCGCCGCGCAAAAAACGCGCCCGGCTCCCGGTCAGGCGCGCACGCAGTCGGCTGGCCAGCCAGGGCAGCGGCGCCAGCTCGATGCCGTCGATGCGGCAGTTCGGGCGGCGCCGCGCCAGTTCCAGCACCAGGCCGCCCAGCCCGCTGCCGATGTCGATGGCGGCCGCCGGCCGGCCTGGCGGCAACAGCCCTGCGACGAGGTCCCACACCGCGCGCCCCGATGGGTAATAGGGCACCTGGGTGCGGAAGGTCGACCAATAGACCAACAAGAAGACCAGGAAGGCGCCCAGGAACAGGCTCGGAGGCAGCTCGAGGGACAGAGCCAGCAGCAGCGCCGGCGCAAACCCGAACTGGATCGCGCGCCACCAGCTGGCCAGCCCGGCGCGCCAGGACAGCAGCGCCGCCCACGAGCCCTGAATCAGCGCCGCCGCCAGGTAGGACATCGGCAGGCCGGCGCGCGCCAGCAGCCAGACGGCGGCCAGCGTCAGCGGAAACGACGCAAGCTGGAGCAGGAGCGCGCGGACGGCCGGCGGCTGCAGCCACTTGGGCAAACGCCGAGGGGCAGGCTTGTTCATGGCCTGCCCCTCGGGTGGAAAGATGGAGATGCGATGCGGATCAAGATGCGGCGGCGGCATCCTTGGCCTTGCGTGTCTTGCCGGCGCGCGAAGGCATGTTGCACAGGCCGCAGTGGTAGCTGTCGTTCAGGTCCAGGGTATTCACGACAAACTTGCCCTGGCACTTGGAGCACGGCGCCAGCATCAGCATGTTGCCCTGGAAGAAACGGACCAGGGTCCAGGCCCGGGTCAGCGACAGGACGGCTTCTTCGCCGGGTTCCGGCGGCATCTGTTCCAGGTAGAGCTGGTAAGCCTTCATGACGGCTTGCACGCCGCTGGCACCGGCATTGTCGACCAGGAATTTGTAGATATTAATATAGAGCGAAGAGTGGATGTTCGGCTGCCAGGTCAGGAACCAGTCGGTCGAGAACGGCAACATGCCCTTCGGCGGCGACACGCCCTTGAGTTCCTTGTACAGCTTGATCAGGCGTTCGCGCGACAGCGAGACTTCGCTCTCGAGCAGCTGGAGACGGGCACCCAGCTGGATCAATTCGATCGCCAGCTGAATTTCCTGGGCTTCCGTGACGACGCTTTTTTTGCTCATGATTCACTCCAACCTAGCAACGACAAAACCCAAACCGGGGTCAGAGCCCGATTTTCGGCAAGAGCCTCAGGGCGATGTCTCTAGCATACACTGGTTGGGCGCAAATCGGCAAAACCAGAACCGGGCTCTCACCCCTACGCGATCTCTTCGGCAGGCTGGCCGGCCATCAGGATGGCGGCGTGCGATTGGGCCAGGGCGCGGTCCTTGCTGTGGCTGGTGAGCATGCCCAGGATAGCGGCGTCGTCGAAGCGGAAGCGGGCCAGCATCATGTTGCCGCCGGCGAGCTTCAGGATCTGGGCATTGCTCATGCCTTCGATCAGGTCGGCGATGTCGGCCGAAATACCGAGTCGGAAGATGGCGGTGACCTTGTCGGCACGGATCATCTGCTGAGCCAGCATCAGGTAGCTCAGGTTTGCATCACGAATTTCAGCCATCATGTCGTTCGCAGTCATTTTCTCTCTCCGTTTGATCTTGTCTCGGCGTATGTGTGTTGCCGATGAGATAGATTCTGACCGTGAGGAAACTTTTTGAGTATCAGCCGGACGCTGTATTTTTCGTCCGCCAAAAGCGAAAGGAATCGTAGGAGTTTGTCTTACAAACGCCTCGGAAAGCTGGTCGCGCCCCTATGAAAAAGGGCGGAAGAGAGAGATCGAAACTGAGCGGTTTTCCTTACCACCGATGTCGTCATCAACGGCATCGTATGTTGGTTATCGGCAACCCCTCGGAGAACTTTAGGCCTGTTTGAAAATATTTTTTCGCATTTTCAGCCTGCCTTTGGCGCCTCCGGATGCCTTTGGACCACACAATCCTGGGCATCTGGTTTGGTTATCGGGCCGGTTTTCGGGAACTTTAGGGTTTTTTGAAAATATTTTTAAAAATTTTTCGGATGCCAAAAATGCACGGCTCCGAATGCTTGCTACACTGCGCCATCCTGAATAGACAAGTGCCCACAAGCTTATGCATACCCCCGCTCTCTGGGACATCAGCCCGACGATCTCGGCTGCCATTCCGGTCTGGCCCGGCGATACCCCGTTCGCGGCCGGCCCCACTTGGGAAATCGCGGACGGCTGTCCGGTCCACGTCAGCCGCATGACGATGACCACCCATCTCGGCGCCCACACCGACGCCCCTTCCCACTTCGACCCTGCCGGCGCCAGCATCGATGCCGTCGCCCTCGATCCCTACCTCGGCCCCTGCCGCGTCATCCACTGCATCGGCGCCAACCCGGTGCGGCCGCAGGACATCGCGCCGCACCTGGCAAACACGCCGCCGCGCGTACTGCTGCGTACTTACACCAGCGCGCCCCAGCACAGCTGGGACCCCGGCTTTCCCCCCATCGCGCCGGACACCATCGCCCTGCTGGCCAGCCACGGCGTTATCCTGGTCGGCACCGACGCCGCTTCGCTCGATCCGCAAGACTCGAAAACGCTGGACGCCCACCACGCCGTGCACCGCCACCGCATGGCGATCCTCGAAGGCGTGGTGCTGGACGCGGTGGCGCCGGGCGACTATGAACTGATCGCCCTGCCCCTGAAACTGGCCGGCATGGACGCCAGTCCAGTACGTGCCATCCTACGCACGCTAGCGCCCGCTTCAAACCCGAAGGAAACCCCATGACCCGCCTCAATTCCCGCGATGACTGCCTGGCACGCGATGCGGACGACCCGCTGGCGCCGCTGCGCGCCCACTTCGACCTGCCAGACGGCGTCATCTACCTGGACGGGAACTCGCTCGGGGCGCGTCCGCGCGCCGCGCTGGCGCGCAGCCAGGCCGTGGTGGCGCAGGAATGGGGCCATCACCTGATCCGCAGCTGGAACGGCGCCGGCTGGTTCGGGATGCCCAAGCGCCTGGGCGACCGCCTGGCGCCGTTCATCGGCGCGCGCGCCGGCGAAGTCGTGGTTACCGACACCACCTCGCTGAATCTGTTCAAGGCGCTGGCGGCCGCGCTGGCGATCCAGCAGCAAAGGGATCCGAAGCGCAAGGTCATCGTCACCGAACGTTCCAACTTCCCGACCGATATCTATATGGCGGACGGCCTGGCGCGCTGGCTCGACCGCGGCTACACCATCCGCCTGGTCGACGCGCCGGAGGAATTGCACACCGCCGTCGATGCCGACTGCGCCGTCCTGATGCTGACCCACGTGAACTACCGCAGCGGCCACCAGCACGACATGGCCGCCCTGTCGGCCCTGGCCCACGCACTTGGCGCGCTGACGGTGTGGGACCTGGCCCACTCGGCCGGCGCCGTGCCGCTCGACCTGCATGCCGACGGTGCGGACTTCGCCGTCGGCTGCACTTATAAATACCTGAACGGCGGCCCGGGTGCTCCGGCCTTCATCTGGGTACCGGAAAAGCACCAGGCCGCCTTCACGCATCCGCTGACCGGCTGGTGGAGCCATGCGGCGCCCTTCGCGATGTCGCATGGCTTCACGGCCGCGGACGGCATCGGGCGCGCCCTGTGCGGCACCCAGCCGGTCGTGTCGCTGGCGCTGGTGGAATGCGGACTGGAGATCTTCGAGCAGACCGACATGGCGGCGATCCGCGCCAAGTCGCTGGCGCTGACCGATGCCTTCATCGCCCTGGTCGAAGCCCGCTGCGCGCGCCACCCGTTGGCACTAGTAACGCCGCGCGAGCATGCCCGGCGCGGCAGCCACGTGAGCTTCACCCACCCGCACGGCTACGCGGTGATGGCGGCCCTGATCGAACGCGGCGTGATCGGCGACTACCGCGAGCCGGAAATCATGCGCTTCGGCTTCACGCCGCTGTATACCAGCTTCGCCGACGTCTGGGATGCGGTCGAGGTGCTGCGCGACATCCTCGACAACGAGGCTTACGATGTCCAGGCGGCGCGTGGCGCCGTCACCTGAGGAGGATGCATGAGCGATGCAGACGCAAGCGCCAGCACCGGCGCCAAGGCCGAGTGGCACGGCGCGCAGATGGATTTCAGCCGCAGCATGGGCTATGGCGACTACCTGGGCCTGGACCGCATCCTGTCGGCTCAGCACCCGCTCTCGCCCGACCACAACGAGATGCTGTTCATCGTCCAGCACCAGACCAGCGAACTGTGGATCAAGCTGATGCTGCACGAACTGCAGGCGGTGCGGCGCCAGGTCCGCGCCGGCGACCTGCCCCCGGCCTTCAAGATGCTGGCGCGGGTGGCGCGCATCATGGACCAGCTGGTGCATGCATGGGACGTGCTGGCCACCATGACCCCGCCCGAGTACAGCGCGATCCGGCCCTACCTGGGCGCCTCCTCGGGTTTCCAGTCCTACCAGTACCGCGAGCTGGAATTCATCCTCGGGAACAAGAACGCCAAGCTGCTGGCGGTGCACTTGCCCAGCCCCGAGCACCACGCGGCGCTGGAACGGGAACTGCACGCTCCCTCCATCTACGACGAAGCCGTGATGCTGCTGGCGCGGGCCGGCCTGGCCATCGCGCCGGAACGCCTGGCCGCCGATCCGACCCAGCCCACGCGCCACGACGAATCGGTGCTGGCGGCCTGGCTCGCCGTCTACCGCGACCCCGGGCACCACTGGGCGCTGTACGAACTGGCCGAGAAGCTGGTCGACCTGGAGACCGCCTTCCGCTTCTGGCGCTTCCGCCATGTGTCGACGGTGGAGCGCATCATCGGCTTCAAGACGGGTACCGGCGGCACCGCCGGGGTCAGCTACCTGCGCAAGATGCTGGACGTGGTGCTGTTCCCGGAATTGTTCGCATTGCGGACCGCGCTATGAAGCCGGGCTGCCTTAAAAAACGGCAGCCTGCGGCGATGCATCGTACAATCATGGCAATCATTTTCTCGGAGGCCCCATGAAGTGCGACATCCTGATCCTGTCCGGCCTGTGGAACTCGAGCCCGGACCATTGGCAAACGCACTGGCAACGCAAGTACGCCAAATGGGACAAGGTGGCGCACCGCGACTGGAACAACCCGGACCGCGACGAGTGGGTGGCCGAGCTGGACGCCGCCATCGCCGCCTGCCAGGGCATGCCGATCCTGGTGGCCCACAGCCTGGGCTGCATGCTGGTGGCGCAGTGGGCGCAATCCGGTTCCAAACTCAAGGCCGCCGGCGCCTTTTTGGTGGCGCCCAGCGACACCGAAGCGCCCTCGTATCCGATCCAGCCGAACGGCTTCACGCCGGTGCCGATGACGCCCCTGCCCTTCCCCTCGATGGTCATCACCAGCACCAACGACGACTACGTGACCCCGGCACGGGCCCACGCGTTCGCGCAGGCCTGGGGCAGCCGCGTGGTGGAAATCGGCGCCGCCGGCCATGTTAATGCGGACAGCGGCTACGGCGAATGGCCCGCGGGCGAAGCCATGCTCGAGGAATTCTGCCGCGACCTGCAGCCCTGAGACCAGCGCCATGCGCCCCGCGTCCGCGCTCGATCACACCTTCTCGCTGTACCTCGACCTGGTGCGCATCCTGGCGGCGCTGGCGGTGGTCGTCGCCCATTTCGGCTACTTCCACATCCTCGACGCCGGCCAGGCCGCGCTGATCCCCGATTTCGGACGCGAGGCAGTGATCGCCTTCTTCGTGCTGTCCGGCTTCGTGATCGCCTACAGCGCCGAGACCAGGAACCCGACGCTGGCCAGCTACGCGGTGGCGCGTTGCGCCCGTCTGTATTCGGTGGTGTTGCCGGTGCTGCTGCTGGCCTTCCTGCTGGCCACGCTCACGGCCGGGCTGGCGCATACCCCCATCGACGAGGGCTACCAGCTGCACAAGCCCTGGGCCTACCTGCCCTTCCACCTGCTGTTCCTGGGCGACGCCTGGGGCTTCGCCGAGCGCCCGCCCTGGCTGCTGCCCTACTGGTCGCTCGACTACGAAGCCTGGTATTACGTGCTGTTCGGGAGCGCCTGCTACCTGCGCGGCCGGCGCCGCCTGCTGGCACTGGCGCTCGTGCTGGCCCTGGTCGGACCGCGTTTGTGGCTGCTGCTGCCGATCTGGCTGAGCGGGACCTGGCTGTACCGCTGGCAAACGACGGCCACGCTGCCGCTGCCGCTGGCGCGCTGCGGCTGGCTGCTGTCGCTGATCACGATCGCGCTGTGGGGATGGCTCGATCCGGAACCCTATCTGCGCAGCGTCGCCAATGCTGCCTGGCCCTTCCCCGGCATCCGCATGGGCAGCGCCGACCGCGTGCTGGCCGACTACCCGGTGGCCCTGATGGTGCTGATGAATTTCGCCTGCGCGCGCCATGCGGGCCTGGGCGCGCTGGCGCGGGTGGCGCCGGCGATCCGGCGCCTGTCGGCGCACACCTTCACGCTCTACCTGTCGCATGCGCTGGTGATCGGGGCCTGGATCGCGCTGGTGCCGCTGCGGCGCGGACACTGGGCCGACATAGCCGCCATCGCCGCGGCGGTCGCCATCGTCGCGCTGTGCCTGCAGCCGCTGACCGAGGCGCTGCAGCGTGCCATCCGCCTGCGCCTGCCGGTGCTGCTCGGCGCGATGGGACGCGCGCTGCGGCCGGCTGCGTGAGACTCACCCGCTGCGCCGTGCCGTCATCAAATCCCGCACCCGCGTGGCCAGCGACTCCACCGCGAACGGCTTGGTCAGCACCTGCATGCCGGGCTTCAGGTGGCCGTTGCCGATCAGGCTGTTTTCCGCATAGCCGGTGATGAACAGCACCTGCAGGCCGGGGCGCCGTTCCAGGCCAGCTTCGGCCATCTGGCGTCCATTCATGCCGCCGGGCAGGCCGACGTCGGTGATCAGCAGGTCGATGCGGGTGTCCGATTGCAGGATCTTGAGGCCGGCCGCGCTGTCGGTGGCCTCGATCGCGGCGTAGCCCAGGTCGGCCAGCACCTCGGTCACCAGCATGCGCACCGAGGGTTCGTCGTCGACCACCAGCACGGTCTCGCCCTGGCCCGCGCGCGCCACTTCCGCCGCCCGCTGCGCCGCCTCGTCGATGCCGACGTCGCCGTAGTGGCGCGGCAGGTAGAGGCAGACGGTGGTGCCCTCGCCCACCTCGGAATAGATGCGCACGTGGCCGCCCGACTGGCGCGCGAAGCCGTGGATCATCGATAGTCCCAGGCCGGTCCCCTCGCCGAGCGGCTTGGTGGTGAAGAAGGGTTCGAAGGCGCGGGCCACGATCTCGGGGCGCATGCCGGTGCCGTTGTCGCTCACGCACAGCGACAGGTACTGGCCTTCGGGGATGTCATGGGTGGCCGCGGCCGAGTAATCCAGCCACTTGTTGGCGGTCTCGATGGTGATGCGGCCGCCGTCGGGCATGGCGTCGCGCGCATTGATGCACAGGTTCAGCAGTGCATTTTCCAGCTGCCCCGGGTCGATCAGCGCCGGCCACAGGCCGACCGCGCCCACCACCTCGAGCGCGATATGGGGGCCGATGGTGCGCCGGATCAGCTCTTCCATGCCGCCGATCAGTGCATTGACGCCGGTCGGCTTGGGGTCGAGCGTCTGGCGCCGCGAAAACGCCAGCAGGCGGTGCGTCAGCGCCGCCGCACGCCGGGCCGCGCCCTGGGCCACCGTGATGTAGCGTTCGAGGTCGTCCAGGCGCCCCTGGCGCATGCGGATCTGCATCAGGCTCAGCGCCCCCGTGATACCGGCCAGCAGGTTGTTGAAATCGTGGGCCAGGCCACCGGTGAGCTGGCCTACCGCTTCCATCTTCTGGGCCTGGCGCAGCTGTTCTTCCATGTTGCGCTGGCCGGTGGTCTCGATGCCGACGCCGGTACGGCGCACCGGCCGCCCCTCCGCATCGCGGTGGGTACGGAAGCGCGACAACACCCAGCGCACCGATCCGTCCGGATGGCGCAGCCGGTATTCCAGCGCCATGTCCTTGCCCGATACCAGACTGCGCGCGATCTCGGCCTGCAGCGCCGGCAGATCGTCGGGGTGGACGTTGGCCAGGAACTCCGAGGTCGGCACACCAGCGGCCGCGCGCACCGGATCGATGCCGTACAGCTTTGCGATGGCGACGTCGGCCACGTAGCGGCCCTGCACCAGGTCGGCGGTCCAGGCACCGACGCCGCCGACCGAACTGAGGGCCAGCCGCGTGAACTCCTCGTGGTCGCTCACGACCTTTGCGTGCAGGCGCTCCGCCGTCAGGTCGCGTCCGGCGGCATACACGCGGCCATCGTTGCAGCTGCCGGTCCAGGCGATCCAGCGGTAGGAACCATCCTGGTGGCGGAAGCGGAATTCGAAAGGAATCTCCAGGGGCTGCTCCAGGATGCCGGCGAAAGCGTTCACGGTGGCGTCCAGGTCGTCCGGGTGGGCATAGCCGAGGAAGGTGGTGCCGATGATCTCGTGCGCTTCGTAGCCGAGCAGCTCGGTCCACATCGGGTTGATCGTTTCGATGGTGCCGTCGGGCAATGCGACGACCAGCAGTTCGCGCGCGAGTTGCCAGAACCGGTCCTGGGCGCGGGTCCAGGCAGCGGTCGGCTGCGCACTTCGTTTTTCGTTTTCCATTGCGTCTGAGGCCAATTGCGTAGATGCCCCATCTGAACGCAGGCTGGCGGGTCGGTCTGTTCGCTAACGCTCATCAGGAGCTGGTCCGCCATCCAGGGTGCATGATGCTTGATGCAGATACAAAAACGGCCGGGCATTGCTGCCGGCCGTTTTATTCATGCTAGGTATGCCTTCGGACTTACTTCCCAGCCCCAGCCAGCAACATCTCGTTCAAACGCTTCACGAACGCCGCCGGGTCCGTCAGGCTGCCACCCTCGGCCAGCATCGCCTGGTCGAACAGGAGATGCGCCCAGTCGCCAAAGCGCGGGCTGGCCGCGTCTTCGTATTTCAGGCGCGTCACCAGCGGGTGGTTCGGGTTGATCTCGAGGATGGGCTTCGAATCCGGCGCGCTCTGGCCGGCCGCCTTCAGCATGCGCACCAGGTTGGCCGACAGTTCGTGCTCGTCCGCCACGAGGCAGGCCGGCGAATCGGTCAGGCGGAAGGTCACGCGCACATCCTTGGCTTTATCCGCCAATGCGCCCTTCATCTTCTCGACCAGGTCCTTGTACTGGCCTTCGGTCTCTTCGTGCTCCTTCTTCTCGGCTTCGTCTTCGAGCTTGCCGAGGTCGAGGCCGCCCTTGGCCACCGACACCAGTTCCTTGCCGTCGAAGTCGTTCAGGAAGGACAGCATCCACTCGTCGACGCGGTCGCTCAGCAGCAGCACTTCGACGCCCTTCTTGCGGAAGATTTCGAGGTGCGGGCTGTTCCTGGCGGCGGTGTAGGTATCGGCCGTCACATAATAAATCTTGTCCTGGCCTTCCTTCATGCGCGCCACATAAGCCTCGAAGGACACGCTCTGCTCGTCGCTGTCGTTCTGGGTCGAGGCGAAGCGCAGCAGCTTGGCGATGCGGTCCTTGTTGGTGGCATCCTCGCCGATGCCTTCCTTCAGCACCTGGCCGAATTCCTTCCAGAAGGTCGCGTATTTATCCTTGCCTTCCTGCTCGTCCGAGTTCGCCATTTCTTCGAGCATGCCCAGCACGCGCTTGGTCGAGCCTTCGCGGATCACGCGCACGTCGCGCGACTCCTGCAGGATTTCGCGCGAGACGTTCAGCGGCAAATCGGCGGAATCGATCACGCCTTTCACGAAACGCAGGTAGACCGGCATCAGCTGCTCGGCGTCGTCCATGATGAACACGCGCTTCACGTACAGCTTGATGCCGCCGCGCTTGTTGCGGTCCCACAGGTCGAAGGGAGCGGCGCTCGGCACGTACAGCAGCTGTGTATATTCGCTGCGGCCTTCCACGCGGTTGTGGGTGTAGGCCAGCGGTGCCTGGAAGTCGTGCGAGACGTGCTTGTAGAACTCTTCGTACTGCTCCCTGGTGATGTCCGACTTGGAGCGTGCCCACAGCGCGCTGGCCTGGTTCACGGTCTCGAATTCGTCCTTGACGACGTTTTCCTTCTTCTCCTCGTCCCACTCTTCCTTCTGCATGACGATCGGCAGCGAGATGTGGTCCGAGTACTTGCGGATGATGGACTTCAGCTTCCACGACGACAGCAGCTCGTCCTCGCCTTCGCGCAGGTGCAGGATGATGTCGGTGCCGCGGCTGGCCTTCTCGATCGGTTCGAGCGTGTAGTCGCCCTCGCCGGCCGATTCCCAGCGCACCGCGGACCCAGCGTCCGCGCCGGCGCGGCGGGTGTCGACGGTGACGCGGTCGGCCACGATGAAGGCCGAGTAGAAGCCGACGCCGAACTGGCCGATCAGGGCCGCGTCGGCCTGCTGGTCGCCCGATAGCTTGCTGAAGAATTCCTTGGTACCCGACTTGGCGATCGTGCCCAGGTGGGAGATGACTTCGTCACGGCTCATGCCGATGCCGTTGTCGGAAATCGTGACGGTTTTCGCGTCCTTGTCGAACGCCACCTTGATCTTGAGTTCGTGGTCGTTGCCGTACAGGGCATCGTTGTTGATCGCTTCAAAACGCATCTTGTCGGCCGCGTCGGACGCGTTCGAGATCAATTCGCGCAGGAAGATTTCCTTGTTGGAATACAAGGAGTGGATCATCAATTGCAGCAGCTGTTTGACTTCTGCTTGGAATCCAAGGGTTTCTTTTTCGGCAACGGCCATCTTATGTCCTCGTTATACGGTGGTTGAACAGACCGGGCCGATATTGGGATAGCGTAAGAAATTTCAAGAGGTTTTTAATAAGAAATGTTGTCCCAGGTAAGCAGGTGGCGTCGAAATAGTCTCGACTTCTGACCAAGCTCAGCTTAACGTATTGACGCTGCCGGATTATTTTGTGCGCCTGGTGTCGAAAACAGGCAGCGTGGTTCGTCGTACTGATGCAGTACCCACAACAACCAGTCCAAGGAGATTCATCATGACGGAGCAGACCCGAGCCATTCCCGAAGGCTTCCACAGCGTCACGCCCCACCTCGTGGTCGACGGTGCGGCAGCAGCCATCGATTTCTACAAGCAAGCCTTCGGCGCAATCGAACTCGGCCGCATGGACACGCCTGACGGCAAGATCGGCCATGCCGAGATACGTATCGGCGATTCGCGCATGATGCTGGCCGACGCCTTTCCCGACTACGGCAGCAACAGCCCGCTGACCCTGAAGGGCAGCCCGGTCGTCATCCACCTGTACGTCGAGAATGCCGATGCCGTTTGGGACCAGGCCCTTGCCGCCGGCGCCAGGCCGACCATGCCGCTTGCCGACGCCTTCTGGGGCGACCGCTACGGCCAGGTCGAGGATCCTTTCGGCCACCGCTGGTCGATCGCCACCCACCAGCGCGACGTGTCGGAGGAAGAAATGCGGCAAGCCCTGGAAAACATGCGTGCCGAAGCCGGCGAAGGAGGCCAGCCATGAAATTCATGGTCATCGTCAAGGCCAATGCGGCCTCCGAAGCCGGCATCATGCCGAGCTCCCGATTGTTCACCGAAATGGGCAAGTTCAACGAAGAACTGATGAAGGCCGGCGTGCTGCTGGCCGCGGAAGGCCTGCTCCCCAGCAGCAAGGGCGCGCGCATCCGTTTCAATGGTGCCCGGCGCACCGTGGTCGACGGCCCCTTCGCCGAGACCAAGGAACTGATCGCGGGCTACTGGCTGATCGAGGTCAGTTCGAAGGAAGAAGCCATCGAGTGGATGAAGCGCGTTCCCAACCCGCACGAGGAAGGCGAGAGCGAGATCGAAATCCGGCAAGTATTTACCGCCGACGACTTCGGCGAGGTGTTCACCCCCGAAATGCGCGAGCAAGAAGCGATCTTGCGCGAACAGCTGGTGCGCTGAGGAGGCCCGGGCATGCAATTCATGATCATCCGCAAAGCCGACGCCGCCACCGAAGCCCTGCTGCCACCCGCGCCCGGGCTGATCGAGGACATGGAAGCCTACCACCAGTACCTCGCCGAACAGGGCCGGGTCGGCCTGGCCCTGGGCCTGCGTCCGAGCGCGCACGCCGTGCGCCTCAGGATGGCTCCGGATGGCGACAGCATCACCGACGGTCCCTTCGCCGAGACCAAGGAGCTGGTGGCCGGCTTCACCATCATCGAAGCGGCGTCGAAGGAAGCCGCCATCGCGCTGCTAGGGAGTTGGCCAGCGAGCGATGCCGATGCCACCGGCGAAGTCGTGCTGGAGCTGCGCGAGACCGGCTGTCCCGGCGGCTGCGCTGAAGTCGCGCCCGGCATGCCGGACAATGACGACAGCGCAGGCCGCTACGTGATCCTGCTGCGCGCCGACGCCGCCTCCGAGCGCGACGCCATACCGCCGCCAGCCAGGCTGGATGCGCTCGACGCCTTCAATGCCGCCGAGCTCGACGCCGGTGTACTGCTGGCCGGCGACGGCTTGAAGTCGAGCGCGCGCGGGGCACGGGCGCGCATTGCCGCCGGCGGCATCAGCATTCATGACGGTCCGTTTGCCGAAGCCAAGGAACTGATCGCCGGCTTCTGGATGATCCGTGCCGGCTCGATGCAGGAAGCGATCGCTTGGGCGCGCAAGCTGCCCTACCCGCACCGCATCGACGCCGATACGGTGGTCGAGGTCGAGATCCGCGAAGTGCTGACCATGGAGGAGCTGGTCGGCGCATGAGCGAACACGATCTCAGGCGCACCGTTGGGCGGACAGTTGAGGCGATCTGGCGCATGGAGTCGGCGCACGTCGTCGGCGCCTTGACGCGCATGCTGCGCGACGTCGGCCTGGCCGAGGAACTGGCCCAGGACGCCATGCTGCAGGCACTGGAGTCGTGGCCGGCGAGCGGCATGCCGGACCGCCCCGGCGCCTGGCTGATGCAAGTGGCCAAGCACCGCGCTCTCGACCACCTGCGCCACCAGGCCATGCACGCCGCCAGGGAGGACGAGCTGTCCTGGACCTTCGACGAACAACTGCGCGCCGGCCAGCCCCAGCCAGACGAGCTGGCGGAACAGGCGCAGGAAGCGGCACGCGCACAAGGCGGCATCGACGACGACGTGCTGCGCCTGATCTTCGTCGCCTGCCACCCGGTGCTGTCGGGCGAGTCGCGCGCCGCCCTCACACTGAAACTGGTGGCCGGGCTGTCGACGCCGGAAATCGCGCGCGCCTTCCTGGTGTCCGAAGCCACGGTCGCCCAGCGCATCGTACGTGCCAAGCGCACCCTGCAAGCCGCGCGGGTGCCCTTCGAGGTGCCGGCCGGCGCCGAACGCAAGCCGCGCCTGGCCTCGGTGCTGCAAGTGATCTACCTGACCTACAACGAAGGTTATGCGGCCAGCGCCGGCGCCGACTGGCTGCGCCCCGCCCTGTGCCGCGAAGCACTGCGCCTGGGCCGGGTGCTGGCCGAACTGATGTCCGAAGAAGGCGAAGTCCACGGCCTGGTGGCGCTGATGGAGATCCAGTCCTCGCGCGAACGCGCCCGCACCGGATCCGGCGGCGAGCCTGTCCTGCTGCTGGAGCAGGACCGCACACGCTGGGACCGGCTGCTGATCCGGCGCGGGCTCGAAGCACTGGAGCGCGCGGCCCGCTGCGGCAGCCTGGGTCCGTATGCGCTGCAAGCCGCCATCGCCGCCTGCCACGCGCGCGCCCTGAGCCCGGACGCCACCGACTGGGTGCGCATCGCGGCGCTGTACGACGCGCTGGGCCAGCTGCTGCCGTCGCCGGTGGTGGAGCTCAACCGCGCGGTGGCCGTGGGGATGGCCTATGGGCCGGCCGAGGGACTGGCGCTGGTCGATGCATTGCTCGATGAGCCGTCCTTGCGTGCGTATCACCTGCTGCCGAGTGTGCGCGGCGATCTGTTGGCCAGGCTGGCGCGGCATGAAGAGGCGCGTGCCGAATTCCGGCGCGCGGCGGGGTTGACGCGCAACGAGCGCGAACAGGCGCTGCTGCTGGCACGGGCAGCGGCGCTGTCCTGACCCCGCCGATCCGCCTACATCTCGTTGAACAATGCGATGGCGATCTTCGCCTGGTCCGACTGCTGCATGTCGGTGTTATTCAGCAGGACGACGGCCCGGCCATCGGCAGGATCGTAGGCCAGCAGGGTCTTGTAGCCGCCGCTGACGCCCGATTCCCATGCCAGCGAGCGCGGGCCTTCCCGGGTGGCGATCGTCCGCACCCGTCCACCCAGCGCATACTCTTCGGCCGGTACGTGGATCGTCGCGAGTTCCTTGCGCGCCCTGTCGGACAGCAAGCGGGTGCGATACACCGTGTCGGCGAGCGCGACCAGGTCGCTCGCGGTGCTGTACAAGGTACCGCTGGCCGCCACCATCGGCGGGGCCGGCGACGTCTTGCGTAGACCCGCCGTGGTATAGCCCACCGCCATGCCAACCTCTTCTTCATAACCGGTGTTCGCGAAACCCGTGTTGTGCACGCCGGCCGGGGCCAGCACCAGTTCGTCCACCGTCTCCGTGAACGGTTTCTTGCTGGCCCTTTCGACGACGGCGCCCACGAGCAGCCAGTTGGTGACCGAGTAATCCCATTTCTCGCCCGGTTTCGCCTCCAGGGCAGCGGCACCGAAGCGCAGCGCCCCCTCCACCGGTCCGCTATCCAGCCTGGCCACCGAGGGGTCCTTGCGCAGTGCGCTCGACAGACCATTCGGGATGCCGCTGCGGTTCGACAGCAGCTGGCGCAGCGTCACCGCGCCATTGGCCGCAGGCAGCTCGGGCAAGTGGCGCGCGATCGGCGCATCCAGGTCGAGCTTGCCCACGTCGACCAGGCGCAGCACGGTGACGGCCGTGATCCATTTGGTGACCGAGCCGATCATGAAGCGGGTGTCCTTCGTGTTGGGCTGCGCCTCCTCGCGCAAGGCAAGCCCGCTCGCCCTGGCGACCAGCACCGATCCTGCCGCCTTGCGGACCGCGACCACGCCGCTGTAATCCTTGGGTAGCTGGCGCTCGATCAGCGGACCGGTGGTGAGATTCGACACCGCGGCGCAGCCCGACAGCAGCAGGACGGTCGAAACCAGGACAACGGGCACAAGTTGGGACGGGTGAAAACGCATGCGGGCTCCATGACATTGGTGACAATTGCATTCTAGCGGGCGATGAGCCCGCAACGATGGGCGGGCCCGGCGAATCTGCTATATATATTTTTTCCCTATTTGACTGCCACCGGCCCCACCGGCCCGCATCGATGCAAGTTGCCCCCTTCCCGACAACGAAGCCGGGCGACTGGCGGCGCTGCACGCGCTGCTGATCCTCGACACCCCGCCCGAACAACGCTTCGACAAGATCGCCCGGTTCGCCGCGACCGGATTCGACGTGCCCGTGGTGCTGGTCACCCTGATCGATGCCAGGCGCCAATGGTTGAAGGCGCGCGTCGGTACACAGGCCCGGCGTGTGCAAGGCCGTCGCTTCGCTCTCGGACGGTCGTGAATTTACCGAGCGCAGCGCGGCTTTCAAGTCGTACAATACCGGTCTTATCAAGTCATCCTGGGGAACCCATGTCCGTCTACGACAAACTCAAAGAACTGAACATCACCCTGGCTGCGCTGGCCGCCCCGGCCGCCGCCTACGTCATGTACGTACAGACCGGCAACCTGGTCTTCATCTCCGGCCACATCGCCAAGAACGCCGACGGTTCGCCGATCGCCGGCATCCTCGGCAAGGACAAAACGACCGCCGACGGCCAGGCCGCGGCGCGCTCGGTCGCGATCGACCTGGTCGGCACCCTGCAGGAAGCCTGCGGCGGCGACCTGTCGCGTGTAAAACGCATCGTCAAGGTGATGAGCCTGGTGGCCTCGACCCCGGAATACAACGAACAGCACCTGGTGACCAACGGCGCCTCGGAACTGCTGGGCGAGCTGTTCGGCGACGCCGGCAAGCATGCGCGCTCGGCATTCGGTGTGGCCTCGCTCCCCCGTGGAACCTGCGTGGAAATCGAAATGATCGTAGAAGTGGCGTAATACGCAGGGTGGGCACCCCGTGCCCACCCTGCGAATACATCGATTTATCAAACGGAGCCGGCCCACCAGGCGGGCTCTTTTATCCAAAAGCACCCTACCCGGCGTGCTTTATAATGGCCGACGCACCCATCTGCGGTCCTTCCTCTGTGAGATCAGTATGAAAATCGAAAATCCAAACCCCATCCAGTGGCAGTTTTCGGAACGCGCGTCGCAGCTGCAAAGCTCGGCGATCCGCGAGATCCTGAAGATTACCCAGCGCCCGGAAATCATTTCCTTCGCCGGCGGCCTGCCTTCGCCCCTGACCTTCCCCGTCGAGCGCATGAAGGCGGCCTACGACAAGGTGCTGAGCGAAGCCGGCAAACAGGCGCTGCAATACGGCCCGACCGATGGCTACGCCCCGCTGCGTGAATGGATTGCCGGCTACCTGTCCACGCCGGACTGCACCATCCTGCCCGAGCAGATCCTGATGGTGTCCGGCTCGCAGCAGGCGCTCGACCTGCTGGGCAAGGTGCTGATCGACGAAGGCAGCCGCGTGCTGGTGGAAACGCCGAGCTACCTGGGCGCGCTGCAGGCGTTCTCGGTGTACCGTCCGGAATTCGCCTCGGTCGAGACCGACGAGCACGGCCTGGTGCCGTCCTCGCTAGCCGCCGTGGCCGAAGGCGCCCGCCTGCTGTACTCGCTGCCGAACTTCCAGAACCCGACCGGCCGTTCGCTGTCGCTCGAGCGCCGCAAGGAACTCGTCGAGACCTGCGCCCGCCTCGGCCTGCCGCTGATCGAAGACGATCCTTACGGCGCGCTGTCGTACAAGGGCGAGCCGATGCCGCGCATGCTGAACATGAACCCGGATGGCGTGATCTACATGGGTTCGTTCTCGAAAGTGCTGACCCCGGGTATCCGCCTCGGTTACGTGTGCGCCCCGCTGCCGCTGGTGCGCCGCCTCGAGCTGGCCAAGCAGGCCGCCGATTTGCACACCGCCCAGCTGACCCAGATGGTGGTGCACGAAGTCGTCAAGGATGGCTTCCTGGCCGAACACATCCCGACCATCCGCACCCTGTACGCCAACCAGTGCCAGGCGATGCTGGACGCGATGGAAGAGCAGTTCCCGGCGGGCGTGACCTGGACCCGTCCGGAAGGCGGCATGTTCATCTGGGTCGAGCTGCCGAAGCAGATCGACGCGACCAAACTGCTGGACCAGGCGATCGCCGCGCGCGTCGCCTTCGTCCCGGGCGCGCCTTTCTACGCCAACAATCCGGACACCCACACGCTGCGCCTGTCCTTCGTGACGGTGCCGCCGGAACGCATCCGCGAAGGCATTGCCGTCCTGGGCAAGCTGATCAAAGAGCAGATGTAAGGTGCGCGGGCCGCCTGGCCTGCCTGCTAAATAAGCCGCGCCCGCCAGCGCGGCTTTTTTTCGCCCGTACTTGAACATTTGTTTAATGCCACAAACAATTGTCGGTTGCATAGGCGGCACAATTTTTTCTCGATACCAACGAATTGTTACACTAGCGAGCTCATCCGGTGTATCATTTTTATCGTATTCCACCCTGCAGCCCTCCAGGCAGAGTATGACCACCACCGCCAGCGCGCCGGTCTCCGCTATGCGCAAGCCCGCCATCCTGATCGTCGACGACGCGCCCGACAACCTCGGCGTCCTGCGCACGCTGATGCTGCGCCAGGGCTACCAGACCTTCGTCGCCACCAGCGGCGAACGCGCGCTCGAGATCGCGCTGCGCGTGCAACCCGACCTGGTCCTGCTCGACGTCGTCATGCCCGGCATGGACGGCCTGGAAGCCTGCCGTCGACTGAAGGCGCATCCCGCCACCGCGCGCGTCCCGGTGATCCTGATGAGCGCGCGCGGCGAAACCGCCGACATCGTCGCCGGTTTCGACATCGGCGCCGCCGACTACATCCCGAAACCGCTGCGCATGGAAGAAGTCTGCGCCCGCGTGCGTGCCCAGCTGCGCATGCGCAGCACCAGCGAAACGCAAACCGCGCAAGCCGACCGCCTGCGCATGATCGTCAACAGCATGGACCAGGGCCTGCTGATCGTCGAGGCATCAGGGCGCGTCCAGTACGCCAACCCGGCCTGCGAGCGCTACCTCGGCTGGCAGCCGGAAGACCTGGTCGGGCGACTGCTGGCCGAGCTGCTCGAGCCCCTGGATGCCGCCCCGCTCGACGCCGCCGCCTTCGGCCACGGCACCCGTGAGGTGCGCATCCGCCACCGCGACGGCAGCCTGCGCGCGATGGACCTGACCATGACCCCGATGCATGCCGACGACGGCCTGTTCGTCGCCCTGCTGCACGACATCAGCCACCACAAGCAGTTCGAGGATGCGCTGCAGCGCGCAGCCATGCTGGATCCGCTGACCAAGATCGCCAACCGGCGCCAGTTCGACGCCTTCCTCGACAAGGAATGGCAGCGCGCGGTCCGCAACGCCCAGCCGCTGTCATTGGTGGTGCTCGACGTCGACCACTTCAAGCTGTACAACGACACCCTCGGCCACGCTGCCGGCGACGCCTGCCTGCAAAAGGTGGCGCAAGCCCTGCAGGACCACGCCGCGCGACCGACCGACCTGGCGGCGCGCTACGGCGGCGAGGAATTCGTGCTGCTGTTCGCCGAAACCGCGCACGACGCCGCCACCCGCCTGGCCGACATGATCCGCGCCTCGGTGGAAGCCCTGCAGATGCCGCACCCGCGCTCGCCGAGTTCGCCGTGGCTGACGGTGTCGGTGGGAGTGGCGACCCTCGTGCCGACGCAGCTGGACGAGATCGAGAACCTGTTCGTGTGTGCCGACCGGGCCATGTATGCGGCCAAGGCGGGCGGGCGCAACCGGGTGGAGGCGACGCTGGTGGGGGCGGCCTGGGCGGCGGTGAAGGATGCTGCCGTAATCTAGCCCGACCGTCGGAGTAGTGTGCGCAGGTCGTCGAACACCGGCCCGATCCCCAGCACCAGCAGCAACCCGGCCAAGGGCACCGTCGCCATCCACCCGCCATACCGGAAGCCGAGCGCGCCCGCCACCCCGCCCGCAAGAAAGCAGCCCAGCAAACCGCACAGCAGCACCAGCCTGTCGCGGTTGGCCGCCACCCGCGGCAGCCGTCCGCCGTCCGCGTTCCAGTACAGCAGCTTGCCCAGCTCGATCCCGATGTCGGTGACGATCCCGGTCATGTGGGTGGTGCGGATCTCGGCATGCGAGAGCTTGGTCATCAGCGCGTTCTGCAAGCCCATCATGAAGCACAGCAGCATCACGGCGGCCGGCACGAACAGGTCTGCAAGGCCAGCCAGGCGCGTGCCCAGCAGGCCGAAGGCGAGCAGCAGGAGCGCTTCCAGCAGCAGCGGCAGCGCGTATTGGCTGGCCAGGGCGTGACGGCGCGCGTGGTTGACCAGCAGCGCGGTGCAGGCGGCCCCGGCCAGGAAGGCGAGCACCGCGCCGAGCGCATCCAATGCCAGGCCGGCGGCGCCCAGCGCAAGCGCATCGGCGGCGCCGGACACGATGCCGGTCATGTGCGAGGTGTAGCGGTGCACCGCCAGGAAACCGCCGGCGTTGATGGCGCCGGCGACAAAGGCCAGGGCCAGGCCGAGATGGCGGTCGCTGCGGCGGGTGCGCGCCTGGGCGCTCAGGCTGTGGACGTAATGCAGGGGCACGGCGATCACCTCGAAGACACCTTCCTGCCATCAATACTAATCGATCCGGGCCCGGCATTGAACAGCAAGAGCGGCTTCGGGACGACATGGCTATAATTACTATTCTTACGCCCGCCCACACGACTCATCCGGACCAACGTGAACCCACATCTCGACCGCCTCCATCCGTACCCGTTCGAAAAGCTGCGCCAGCTGTTTGCCGGCGTCACGCCCAGCCCGGACCATGCGCACATCAGCCTGGGCATCGGCGAGCCGAAGCATCCGACGCCGGCGTTCATCCAGAAGGCGCTGACGCACAGCCTGGCCGGCCTGGCCGTGTACCCGACCACGCACGGCGGCGAAGCGCTGCGCGCTGCGATCGCGTCCTGGCTGGAGCGCCGCTACGGCATCCCGCCGCTGGATCCGGCCACCATGGTGCTGCCTGTGAACGGCTCGCGCGAGGCGCTGTTCGCAATTGCCCACTGCACGGTCGATGCCGCCAAGCCGGACGCGCTGGTGGTGTGCCCGAACCCCTTCTACCAGATCTACGAGGGCGCGGCCTACCTGTCGGGTGCCGAGCCTTATTTCGTGAACTCGGAGCCGGGGCGCAACTTCGGCTGCGACTACGGCAGCGTGCCCGATGAAGTGTGGCAGCGCGTGCAGCTGCTCTACGTCTGCTCGCCGGGCAACCCGACCGGCGCCGTGCTGACCCTGGAGGACTGGCGCGAGCTGTTCGCCCTGTCCGACCGCCACGGCTTCGTGATCGCGGCCGACGAATGCTATTCCGAGATTTATTTTGGCGCCACGCCGCCGCTGGGTGCGCTGGAAGCCGCGCACCAGCTGGGCCGCAGCACCGGCACGCAGCCGTATAAGAACCTGATCGTGTTCTCCAGCCTGTCCAAGCGCTCCAACGTGCCTGGCATGCGCTCGGGCTTCGTGGCCGGCGACCCGCAACTGCTGAAGACTTACCTGCTGTACCGCACCTACAGCGGCGGCGCGATGTCGCCGATCGTGCAGGCCGCCTCGATCGCGGCCTGGGGGGACGAAGCCCACGTGCAGGAAAACCGCGCGCTGTACAAGGAAAAGTTCAGCCTGATCACGCCGTTGCTGAAACAGGTGATGGACGTGGAGTTGCCCGACGCCGGCTTCTACCTGTGGGCCGACGTGCGCCGCACCGGCCTGTCGGACACCGAGTTCGCCAAGGGCCTGTACGCCGCATATAATGTCACGGTTCTGCCCGGGAGCTACCTCGCGCGCGACGCCCACGGCAGCAATCCGGGACGCAGCCGCATCCGCATGGCGCTGGTCGCCGGCGTCGACGAGGGACTGGAAGCGGCCAACCGCATCGTCCAGTTCTGCAAGGACCTGAAAGCAGCCTGAACCCGTTTCACTTTTCACCGACATCAAGATCATGACCCAACAACTCCAGACCATCATCGACTCCGCGTGGGACCAGCGCGCCGACTTCACCCCGTCCAACGCCCCCGCCGACGTGCGCGACGCGGTGGCCCACGTCCTGGCCGGCCTTGACGACGGCAGCCTGCGCGTGGCGCAGAAGGACAGCAGCGGCTGGGTCGTGAACCAGTGGATCAAGAAAGCCGTGCTGCTGTCGTTCCGCCTCGAGAACAACGAAGTCATATCAGGCGGCGCCCTCGGCGGGAGCCCGCAGTTCTACGACAAGGTCCCGACCAAGTTCGCGAATTACAGCGCCGACGATTTCGCCAGGGGCGGCTTCCGCGTGGTGCCGCCGGCCGTGGCCCGCCGCGGTTCCTTCATTGGCAAGAACGTGGTCCTGATGCCGTCCTACGTCAACATCGGCGCCTACGTCGATGAAGGTACCATGGTCGACACCTGGGCCACCGTCGGCTCCTGCGCCCAGATCGGCAAGAACGTCCACCTGTCCGGCGGCGTCGGCATCGGCGGCGTGCTGGAACCGATGCAGGCCAACCCGACCATCATCGAAGACAACTGCTTCATCGGCGCCCGTTCGGAAATCGTCGAAGGCGTGATCGTCGAAGAGAACTCGGTGATCTCGATGGGTGTTTACATCGGCCAGTCGACCAAGATCTACAACCGCGAAACTGGCGAAGTCAGCTACGGCCGCGTGCCTTCGGGTTCGGTCGTGGTGTCGGGCTCGCTGCCCTCTAGCGATGGCAAGTACAGCCTGTACTGCGCGGTGATCGTCAAGCGCGTGGATGCGCAGACGCGTTCGAAGACTGGTATCAATGAGCTGCTGCGCGGGATTTGATTTGTCCTGATGAACGCTGACGTTCACTCATCCATTCACACCCAGCTTTAAAACGATCATTCCCGCGCAGGCGGGAATCCAGTTTGCACGATATGCCGATCACGTCGGCTTCGGAGACGAACCTGGATTCCCGCCTGCGCGGGAAGTCGTTTCCGGCAATGCCGGGAAGGACAAATTTGAGGGTAGAATCCTTCAAAGCCAAAATTACCGCAAAGCAAGGGAGAGATGACATGGCCATGGAACGCCTGTTCCAATTGATGAAGGAAAAGAACGCGTCCGACATGTTCTTCGCGGTCAATTCCCCCGTTCACATCAAAATCAACGGCAACCTGATCCCGATCAACCAGCACAAGCTGGAGCCGGAAAACATCGATTCCCTGCTATCCGAGATTGCCTCGCCCGAGCAGATGGCCGCCCTGGCGCAGGAAAACGAGCTCAACATGGGCATCTCGGTGCCCAACCTGGGACGCTTCCGCTTGTCGGCCTTCCGCCAGCGCGGCAGCATCTCGGCCGTGTTCCGCTTCGTTCCGGCCAGCATCCCGCCGCTGGGCGAGCTGGGCTTGCCGCCGGTGCTGTCCGAACTGATCATGGAAAAGCGCGGCCTGCTGCTGATCGTCGGCGCCACCGGTTCGGGCAAGTCGACCACGATCGCGTCGATGCTCGACCAGCGCAACGAACAGCGCGCCGGTCACATCCTGACGCTGGAAGATCCGATCGAATACCTGTTCAAGAACAAGAAATCGATCGTCAACCAGCGCGAAATCGGCAGCGACGCCGCCAGTTTCGACGTCGCCCTGCGCAATTCGATGCGCCAGGCGCCGGACTGCATCCTGATCGGCGAGATCCGCGACAAGGACACCATGGCCGCCGCCCTCGCCTACGCCCAGTCCGGCCACCTGGTGCTGGCGACCCTGCACGCCAACAACAGCTACAACGCGCTGAACCGCATCATCAGCTTCTACCCCATCGAGAACCGCCCGGCCCTGCTGCAGGATCTGTCGTCGGCCGTGAAAGCCATCGTCTCGCAGCGCCTGGTGCGCGCGAAGGGCGGCGGGCGGCGCCATGCGGCGGTCGAGATCATGGTCAACACGCGCTACGTCGCCGACCTGATCGAAAAGGGCGAGATCGGCCAGATCAAGGAAGTGATGGACAAGAGCTTGTCGCCGGGTTCGCAATCCTTCGAAAAAGCGCTGCTCGAACTGGTGCAGGAAGACCTGATCACCCAGGAAGAAGCGCTGGCGAATGCGGATTCGGCCACCAACCTGCTGTGGCTGATCAACAATGGGCCGGACAGCCAGACGGCCAAGGCGGAAGAAGCGCCGAAGCCGGCCGAGCCACCGGCCGGGCCCTCGTTTACCGAATTCACGCTGGACAATTGATTAATCTGGCCCGCAAGCCTGCTCATCCGGCCGAGGCTGTTCCAGCCCGGTGATGCGGACCTCGGTATCCGGCCGGTCGCCGCTGAATTCTAAGCGTAGCGGGCCACCCTTTTCCACGAACATGGCCTCCGAGACCGGCAGGATCTGGAGGCGTCCGGTTTGCTTCATGTCGGCAAAATAGCGCCGCGAAGCCCTGCTGAGCCGCAAGGTGTCGCCGTTGGACAGTTTGTATGTGCCGGGAATCCCGGTCAGCAGTTGCGGCGGCACGGCGCGCGACGGCTTGCAAACGGGTTCCAGGGACTCGGCCAGGGCCGCAGGCGCCATCGGGGCCGTGAACAAAACAAAACAGCAAGACAGTGCAATCGATGTTCGCATGACGACTCCTCGCGCAATTTGTCCTCCTGAGACATCCCGCCGCCGACCTGGTTCGGCAGCCCCGTCCATCCGGACCTCGCCATGGCCGCCGTGCCGTGCAAAAAGATTATGTACGGGCCTTAATACGGGGGGCCTTGCGGTCGCCCATACCTGGTATGCGCCGCGAAACGCGGTTTTCGGTATCGTCCATGCTCAGTCTTCACACCAGCAATTCCCTGCTTTCCGCTCTCAACAGCCTCGACAGGACGAGCGCAGCACTCGACACGTCCCAAACCCGGCTGAGCACCGGTTATCGCATCAATTCGGCGCAGGACGATGCCGCCGGCCTGCAGTTGGCCTCGCGCCTGGCGAGCCAGTCGAGCGGCATGAAGGTCGCGATGCGCAACACCCAGAACGCCGTCGCGATGCTGCAAACGGCCGATTCGCTGCTCGGCGAAGTCGGCAACATCCTGAATCGCGTGAGCGACCTGGCCATCATGGCCGCCGACGATTCCGTGACGGACATGGACCGGGTTGCCTTGAACGACGAATATCTCGCCCTCAGCAAGCAGGCATTGAACATCATGAATGAGTCCTCGTACGCCGGCACCTACCTGATGCGTTATGTCGTGGCGCCGGCAGGCCCGAATGGTCCAGGCACGATGGGATCGGGCCCGCTGACCTTCCAGATCGGCGCATCGACCGCCGAAACCGTGACCGAGGATTTCCGGCCGGGACTCGGGCGGCTGAACGGTTCCTTGTACTATGCGATCGACAACGGCAACCTGGACGGCTTCCCCCAGGACGGCCCCGGTACCGAATTGACCTCGCGCGCCGCCGCGAGTGCGCTGATCGACAAGATCGCCGCTGCATCGAAGGACGTCAGCGCCCTCCGCGCCCAGTTCGGCGGGCTCGGGAACCGTCTCGACAGCGTCTACCGCAACCTGTCCAACATGACCGGCAACACCGATGCCGTGCACGGCCGGATCATGGACGTGGACTTCGCCAGCGAAACCGCCACCATGACCGCCAGCCAGATGCTGGCGCAGACCGGTACGGCCATGTTGAAGAACTCGGTCGGCACGCTGCAGCTGGTCAAATCCCTGATCGACTGAAGAACGCGGTGCCGCCGCGCCGCCAGGGTCGCCGGCGCCGCCTTGGCCGCATGCCTTGCTAAACTGTGCGCAGGACTTGGCCGCTATGCTATCCTTCGCGCCTTCCTCATCAGCACTACCTTCTTTGGCAACACGCGCGGCCACCCCGGCCGGCACAGCGATTCTGGTCATGACAACAACTCTCTACGGTATTCCCAACTGCGACACCGTCAAAAAAGCGCGCACCTGGCTGGCCGACAACGGCCACGCTGTCGATTTCCACGACTTCAAGAAGCAGGGCCTGGACCGCGTCACGGTCGCCGGCTGGCTCGAACAGCTCGACTGGGAAGTCCTGGTCAACCGCAAGGGCACGACCTGGCGCAAGCTGTCGGACGAGCGCCGCGCCTCCATCGTGGACAAAGCCAGCGCGCTCGAGCTGATGCTGGAAAACCCGTCGGTGATCAAGCGCCCGGTGCTGGAAGGCGGCGGGCCGCTGTCCGTGGGCTTCTCTGCCGACCAGTACGCAGCCAGGTTCGGAGGCAAGGCATGAAGCCGTCCCGTACCCAGGCACTGACCGAAGAGCTGATCGCACTCGACTCCGTCACCCCGCAGGACAAAGGCTGCCAGCAGCGCCTGATCGAACTGCTTGAGCCGATCGGCTTCAAGTGCGAGACCATCGAATCGAATGGCGTCACCAATTTGTGGGCGCGCCGCGGGACGGAGTCGCCGGTGTTCGTGTTCGCCGGCCACACCGACGTGGTGCCGACCGGCCCGGTCGAGCAGTGGAATTCGGCCCCGTTTACGCCGACCCGGCGCGACGGCAAGCTGTACGGCCGCGGCGCCTCCGACATGAAGACCTCGATCGCCGCCTTCGTGGTGGCCGTCGAGGAATTCGTCGCCGCGCACGCCGGCCATGCCGGTTCGATCGCCCTGCTGATCACCAGCGACGAGGAAGGCCCGGCCGTGGACGGCACCGTGGTCGTGTGCGAACTGCTGGAAGAACGCGGCGAGACCCTCGACTATTGCCTGGTCGGCGAGCCTACCTCCAGCCACGTGCTGGGCGACATGATCAAGAACGGCCGCCGCGGCTCGCTGTCGGGCTGCCTGGTGGTGAAAGGCGTGCAGGGCCACATCGCCTATCCGCACCTGGCGCGCAACCCTATCCACCTGGCGGCACCGGCTCTGGCCGAGCTGGCGGCAGAGACCTGGGACGAGGGCAACGAGTACTTCCCGCCGACCAGCTGGCAAGTGTCGAACATTGCGGCCGGCACCGGCGCCACCAACGTCATCCCGGGCGAACTGAAGATCGACTTCAACTTCCGCTTCTCCACCGCCAGCACCGCCGACGGGCTGGAGGCGCGCGTGCACGCCATCCTCGACAAGCATGGCCTCGAGTACGACCTGAAGTGGATCCTGTCGGGCGAACCCTTCCTGACGCCGAAGGGCACGCTGTCGGACGCGGTCTGCGGCAGCATCCGCGAAGAGCTGGGCGTGACGACGGAACTGTCCACCACCGGCGGGACCTCGGACGGGCGCTTCATCGCCCGCATCTGTCCCCAGGTGATAGAATTCGGGCCACCCAACGCCAGCATCCACAAGATCGACGAGCACATCGAAGTGCGCTACATCGATCCGCTCAAGAACATCTACCGCCGCACGCTGGAACGCCTGCTGGTGGCCACGCCGTCCGCCTAAAGGAAACTTCGACATGACCACGACCAATTTTTCCACGCCGCGCGACTTGCTGCGCTATGCCGTCACCCGCTTCAACGCGGCCAAGCTGTTCTTCGGCCACGGCAGCGCCGAAGCCTTCGACGAAGCGGCCTACCTGATCCTGCACACCCTGAAACTGCCGCTCGATAAGCTTGATCCCTTCCTCGATGCGCGCCTGCTGCAGGACGAGGTGCTGCAAGTGCTGGCCGTGATCGAACGCCGCGTCAACGAGCGCGTGCCGGCCGCCTACATCACCAACGAAGCCTGGCTGGGCAGCTACAACTTCTACGTCGACGAGCGCGTGCTGGTGCCGCGTTCCTTCATCGCCGAGCTGATTCCGAACCAGTTCAGCCCCTGGGTCGCCGATCCGGACGGCGTCGAGAACGTGCTCGAACTGTGCACGGGGTCCGGCTGCCTGGCGATCATGCTGGCCGACGCCTTCCCGAACGCGGTGGTCGACGCCATCGACATCTCGCAGGACGCCCTCGCCGTCGCCGAGCGCAACATCCGCGACTACAAACTGGAAGGCCGCGTGAACCCGATCGGCTCCGACTTGTACGAGAACGTCCCGTTCAAGAAGTACGACCTGATCGTCAGCAACCCGCCTTACGTGAATGCGGATTCGATGGGCAAGCTGCCGCCGGAATACCTGCGCGAACCGCAGATCGCCCTGGCCGGCGGCCAGGACGGCATGGACCTGGTACGCAAGATCGTCGATGGCGCCGCCGAGCGCCTGGCGCCGGAAGGCGTGCTGGTGGTCGAGATTGGCAACGAGCGCGAGTTCGCGGAGGCCGCGTTCGGCGCGCTGGGCCTGACCTGGCTGACCACGAGTGCCGGTGATGACACCGTGTTCTTGTTGACGGCGGACCAACTCGCAAAATAAGCGCTTCAGTCAAAAAATTACGTTGGCTTAAAAACCGTCATCCCCGCGCAGGCGGGAACGACGGATTACTGAATATACCCATGATCCGATTCTCCAACGTCAGCCTCATGCGCGGCACCAAGCCGCTGCTGCAAGACGCCGACCTCACCCTCAATCCCGGCGACAAGATCGGCCTGATCGGCGCGAACGGCGCCGGCAAATCCAGCCTGTTCGGCATGCTAAGGAATGAATTGCACCCCGACCAGGGTGCCATCGATTTCCCGCAGCGCTGGCGCATGGCCTACGTGGCCCAGGAAACGCCCGCGCTGGACCGCCCCGCGCTCGACTACGCGATCGACGGCGACGTCAACCTGCGCAAGCTGCAGGCCGAGCTGGAGCAGCTGGAATCGGCGGAGTACACGGAAGAAAACGGCATCGCGCTGGGCGACATCCATGGCCAGCTGCTTGACGCCGACGCCTACACCGTGCAGTCGCGCGGCGAGCAGCTGTTGCTGGGCCTGGGCTTCACGCTGGCCCAGATGCAGCAGCCGGTGGCCAGCTTCTCGGGCGGCTGGCGCATGCGCCTGAACCTGGCGCAGGCGCTGATGTGCCCTTCGGATTTGCTGCTGCTGGACGAACCGACCAACCACCTGGATCTGGACGCCATCATCTGGCTCGAGGACTGGCTCAAGCGCTACCCGGGCACCCTGATCATCATCTCGCACGACCGCGACTTCCTCGACGAGGTCGTGAACGTGGTGGTACACATCGAAGATCGCAAGTTGAAGCGCTATTCGGGCAACTACAGCGGCTTCGAGCGCCAGCGCGCCGCCGCCCTGGTGCTGGCCGCTGCCGCCTTCGAGAAGCAGCAGCGCACCCGCGCCCACCTGCAATCCTTCGTCGACCGCTTCAAGGCCCAGGCCACCAAGGCGCGCCAGGCCCAGAGCCGCATGAAGGCGCTGGCCCGCATGGAAGAACTGGCGCCGCTGCGCGCCGCCGCCGAATTCTCCTTCGAGTTCCGCGACCCCGTATCGGCCCCGAATCCGCTGCTGGTGCTGGATGAGGTCGATGCCGGCTACCCGATCCTCGACGAGCATGGCGACAAGGTCGACAGCAAGACCATCGTTCACGGCATCAAGTTTTCGCTGCAGATCGGCCAGCGCATCGGCCTGCTGGGCGTGAACGGCGCGGGTAAATCCACGCTGATCAAGACCGTCGCCGGCGAACTGGCGCCGCTCACCGGTACCTCGACCCTGGGCAAGGGCCTGGTGGTCGGCTACTTCGCCCAGCACCAGGTCGAGATGCTGCGTCACGACGAATCGCCGCTGTGGCACATGCAAAAGATCGCGCCGACGGTGCGCGACCAGGAGTTGCGCAACTTCCTGGGCGGCTTCAACTTCCCGGGCGACATGGTAACCAGCCCGATCCGGCCCTTCTCGGGCGGCGAAAAGGCCCGCCTGGCGCTGGCCCTGATCGTGTGGCAGCGGCCGAATCTGCTGCTGCTGGATGAACCGACCAACCACCTGGATTTGGAGACGCGCGAAGCGCTGACGATGGCGCTGGCCCAGTTCGAGGGCACGCTGGTGGTGGTGTCCCACGATCGCCACCTGCTGCGCGCCACCACCGACGAGTTCATCATCGTCGCCGACGGCCGCCTGCAACCCTTCGACGGCGACCTGGACGACTACAAGAACTGGCTGTTCCAGACCAAGCTGAAAAGCGCGGCGGCGGCCAGCGCACCAGTGCCGGTGCCGGCCAAGGAAAACAAGGCCCCGGCGCCTGCGCCTGCCGCCGCGCCGGTGGCGCCGGCCGACCGCAAGGAACAGAAGCGTCAGGATGCCGAAGAGCGCCAGCGTGTGGCGGCGCTCAGGAAGCCGATCGAGAACCGCATCAAGCGTATCGAGGAGCAGATGGCCAAGCTGAATGCGAAAAAGGCGGACGTGGATGCGCGCCTGCTGGAGCCGGGGATCTACGAGGCGGACAAGAAGGACGCCTTGAAGACGCTGGTCGCGGACCAGGCCTTCCTGACGCGGGATCTGGGGACGCTGGAGAACGAGTGGATGGAGCTGCAGGAGCAGTTGGAGGGTTTGACGGTTTGAAGACCTGAAGACCGCCGTCCCCCCGCAGGGCGGGGACAAGGTGCTTGGCGCGCAGGCCGCATCAGGCCACCTGCCGCGCCCCATCCCTGCGCACAGACATCAAACGATCGATATCCACCAGGATGAGGCGCCGTTCCCCCACCTGCGCCAGCCCGATCAGGTAATCGGCATCGATGCATTCCGTTCCCGGCACCGGCGCGATCCGGTCCGGGTGCAGGGTCACCACGCCGGTCACGCCATCCACCACCATCCCCATCACGCAGCTGGTCAGGCGCAGGATGATCACGTCCAGCAGCGGGTCCGGTGCGGTCGGCGTGCTGCCGAAGGCGGCGCGCATGTCGACCAGCGGCATGATCACGCCGCGCGAGACCGCCACGCCGCCGATGATCTCGCCGCTGGAAGTGAAGCGCTCGAGCGCCTTCAGTACCCGCAGTTCCTGCACCTTGCCGAAATCGAGCCCGTATTCCAGTCCGCCGAGCGTGAAGCTGAGGTATTGCGTCGCGCGCCCCGCGCCTTCGATTGCACTGCCGGTCATCATGTCATGCATGGCGATTCCTCTCCAAAGAGCCCCATGCTAAGATAGATACTCAGTGGAAATATTGAGTACAGTCAACGTCTCAGAATACATTCCTACCCTTGCATTCGGGCGCCATCGGCTTACAATAAAACCATCTAACAATAATTGACATACAGGGATGCCGACGATGTTCCGGTGGGTGAAACGCCTTATTTCCGGTCCTGCCACACTTCGCGTGCAGTCGGTTCGCACACCCGTTTCGAGGCCTCCCGCCGCTGTGCGCGCCGATGTGCGTACGGATATGCGCGCCGGCCTCGCCGAAGAACTGGCCACCGATCTCGCCACCGACGCCACCCCCGTCCAGCCAGCCGCGCCATCGCCCCCCGCGGCACGCGCCGCCATGCCGCCGGTGTCCTTCGAGCAGCTTGACCGCATCAATGGCGCCTGGAACAACTGGCTGTTCGACCGGCACGACCAGGCCGGCTTGGACCTGAACGAAACCGAAGCGCGCATGCTGGAAGCGCTGGACGCGATCCTGTCCTCGCATCAGTCGGGGGCGGCCCTGGTGCGGCGCATGCCCGGCCTGATTCCGCAACTGCTGCAAAGCCTGCGCAGCGACAGTTTTTCCGGCACCGCCCTGTCACGCACGATCTCGTCGGATGTGGTGCTGGTCGCGGCCGTGATCCGCCTGGCCAACAGCAGCCACCAGGGCGCAGGCAATGCGATCACCAGCGTCGAGCACGCGGTGATCCTGATCGGCCAGGAAGGCTTGCGCCAGCTGATCACGACGGTGGCCTTCCGTCCCATCATCGACATGCATTCGGGTTTCTATACGCGCCGCCTGGCGCCGCGCCTGTGGGAGCATGCGGAGCGCTGCGCGATCAGCGCGCGCCAGCTGGCGGCGCCGATGGGGATCGCACCCTTCGATGCCTTCCTGGCCGGCTTGCTGCACAACGTCGGCCTGATCGTCTCGCTGCGCATCATGGACCAGGTGGCGCGCGGCGAACGCAAGCTGGGCTCGGAGATCTTCCTGGCCCAGCTGGGGCGCGACACCCGGCGCCTCGCCTGCAGCATCGCGCGTGAATGGCATTTCCCGGAAACGGTGGCGCAGGCCCTGTCGGAACAGGGCGACCTGCACAAGGGCGCGCAGATGTCGCCGCTCGGGCGCTTGCTGAAACTCACCGACTACCTCGGCAAGGTGCGCCTGCTGGTGGAAAACGAATTGCTGGACGAATCGGATCCGGAGCTGTTTTCCGGACTGCCGGCGAATGCGGCACAGTGTTATTCGGCACTGGCGGCGAGCCGTGAGCAGGCCGCACCGGCCTGAGAACCGCGAGCGGCCATTTTCTCTCTTCGGCGAGCCGTGAGCAGGCAGCACCGGCCTAACGATTTATACCGTTTCCGCCGCCAGCTCGCTGTTCCAGAAGAACCCGCCCTCGCTCCCCGCAAACAACAAGGCTCCACGCTGCGGGCCGCGCAGCCTGGCCTTGATCTCCCGTGGCGCCATCAGGTAGGGACTGCCGCCGGTCGGGCTGAAACCAAGCACCCGCACCTGTGTCTCGCCCGTCACCCGCTTCACCTCGACCTCGGCCACGCACGCCGCATCCAGGCGCTGAGCTTCCAGGCCGGCCAGCATCTGCGCGCCCTTCTGCTGCTCGGCTTCGACAGCCTTGCCCCTGGCAGACGCCCCGGCCACCTCCTTCAGCGCCGGCGCCACGTCCTGCGCCATGCGCTGGAACTGGCGCGCCTGCTCGGGCGACAGCTCGATCTCCTTCTTGCGCACCCTGGACGCCAGCATCAGATAGCGCCGCACGTCGGGGCGCCCGGTCAGGCGGGCCATGTCGGCCTTGTGGCGCGCCGCCAGTTCGCCGAACTGCGCGATGCGCTGCGACACCGCCGCGATCAGCTCGGCCACCGGCGGTCCCTCGGACTGCAGCACGAACACCTGCATCTCGCCTTGCTTGCGCGGTAGCGCGCTGTCCACCGTCACGCGTCGGCCAGCAATGGCGCTGCCCTCGGCCCGCCCCACCGTGACGTCGTCGCCGATGATCTCGCAGTTCACCGCATGCGCGATCGTGACCCGGGTGGCGGCCACGATGCAGTTCTCGGCACGGTCCAGGGTCACATGGCCGTCGCTGGCCTGGAGCAGCGCGTTGGAGGCCACGCCGCGCACGCGGATGTCGCCGCGCTTGTTGTGGGCGCTGCCGCCGACCAGGTTGGCATGCAGCAGGATAGCGCCGCCACGCGACACCAGGCGCCCATACACGTCGCCGTGCACGTTGATGCCCTCGCCCTCGACCACGCAATTGTCCTGCACCTCGCCGAACTCTTCATAGTCGGCGGCGAGCTGCAGGTTGCCGGTGGTCCTGGCGCTGACGCCGTCGCGGCTGACGATCTTGTTCTCGATCGAGATGCGGCTGGTCGCGGGATCCATCGCCACGAAACCGGCGCGCTGCGATACCAGGAATTCGCCCTCGGCGGCGCTCTCGACCCGGGTGCCGGCACCGGCATGGGCGGCCAGGTCGATGTCGTCGCCGGGCACCGGTGCCAGCGGCGCGCCCGAGATCTCGACGCCGCCGCTGCCGGCGCCAGCCGGGATTTTCTGCAGCAGGCGTGCGCCGGGCTGGATCTGGGGAAAGCGGTTCTGGAAGCTGTGCAGGTCGAGGCGGCCGTCGGCCAGCTGGCGCGGCGCATTGCTGCGGTGGATGGCGTTCGAGACTTCGACGATACGGGCATCCTCGCCCTTCACGGGGTCCAGGCGCTGCGCCACGGTCACCAGTCCGGGCATGTCGGACGCGATCGCCGCGCGCACGGCCTCGACGTCGATGCCGAAGCGGATCCCCTTGAGCCAGGCATCGGCGACGAATTCGTCGAGGTCGAGACGGGTGGGCAGGCCCGGCCCTTGCGGGTCCTGCGGATCAGGCAGCGTGGCCGGTTCGAATCCGTAAGCGGCGAATCCGCCGCCCAGTTTGAACGGCCGGTAGAGCGCGCGCCGGATCGGGTCGAAGACGCGGATGTCGGCACCAATGCGCAGCATGCCGTCGGCTGGCGGATTCGCCGGGTCCGTCCCGTGACCGAACAGCAGCCGCAGGAAGACGCCATAGTCAAGGCCGGCAATGAAACTGCCGGCGCGTAAGATGCCGTCGACAGCGCTGGCCAGGTCGGAACCGGATGCGGCGGCATCGGCATAGACGCCGTCGGCACGCTTGACGATGCAATGTTCTGAGGGCACGTTACGCTCCAGTGAGCCACGGCGGGGTTGGGGCCGGGGCAGAAGCTGGTTAGCGTATCACGTTTGCCGACAATAAATATATTGTCAGCAACAATGTTGTAAAAAGGTAAGCGATTGTGAAATGATGCAATGCGGGCGGCCATGAATGGGCCGCCGCGAAGAAGACATCAACGGCGGCGCTGGTACAGGTCCATGCCCGCTTCGTTGATCTGGCGGCGCAGGTCGCGCCGCTCGTCCGGCGTCAGGCGGCCACTGCCGCGGCGGTCGTCGCGTTGCTGGTCGCGCTGTGGGTCGTACTGCTGCGCCTGGGCCTGCGCTTGCGGATAAGGCTGCTGCTGTTGATACTGCTGCTGGCCACGGCGCTGGTCGTCGTTGCCACGCGGGTTCGAATCGCGCTGGCCGCGGTCCTGGGGCAGCGAAAAGCGTTCGCGCGGCTGGTGCTGCGGCGGCGCGTCGTCGCGGCGGTCGCCGCCGCCGCCGTACTGTTGGGCGAAGGGGCTACCGGCACCGGCGATCAGCGCGCACGCCAGCGCACTGCGAAGTACAGTGCGCGCGATGCGCCCTGTCTTCGGTGCTGCCTGGTTGTGGGTGAACGCGCTATCCATTGGTGTGCCTCTTTCGCGATGCCAGTTTAAAAGCTAAGCTGTAAAGATCAAAGAAACTGTGATACGTATGTCCTGATTCGTTGAGCCCAGTGTATGTGGATTCCGCTGAGGGTATAAGACCAATTGGGTAAAGTTTGTAACACAATGTAATGCCTCAGCAGTAACACCTGTTTGGCAGGCGATAAGAAGTTACCATAGCGACATTAATTTGACAAATCTCGACAGAATCATGAATGCAACAAGCCCGAATTCCGCTGCCCCCAACAACGGTGGCCACGCTTCCAAAATCATGGTCGTCGACGACGACGTGCGCCTGCGCGACCTGCTGCGCCGCTACCTGACCGAACAAGGCTTCCAGGTCGTTACCGCGGAAAGCGCGCCGGCCATGAACAAGCTGTGGCTGCGCGAGCGCTACGACCTGCTGGTGCTGGACCTGATGCTGCCCGGCGAAGACGGCCTGTCGATCTGCCGCCGCCTGCGCGGCGCCGGCGACCAGACTCCGATCATCATGCTGACCGCGAAGGGCGAAGACGTCGACCGCATCGTCGGTCTGGAAATGGGCGCGGACGATTACCTGCCCAAGCCCTTCAACCCGCGCGAGCTGGTGGCCCGCATCAACGCCGTCCTGCGCCGCAAGGGTCCGGACGAAATCCCGGGCGCGCCGAGCGAGACCCCGCAGACCTTCGAGTTCGGCGACTTCGTGCTCGACCTGGGCACGCGCACGCTGAAGAAAAACGGCGAGACCGTGCCGCTGACCACCGGTGAATTCTCGGTGCTGAAGGTGTTTGCCCGCCATGCGCGCCAGCCCTTGTCGCGCGAGAAGCTGATGGAGCTGGCGCGCGGCCGCGAATACGAAGTGTTCGACCGCTCGCTGGACGTGCAGATCTCGCGCCTGCGCAAGCTGATCGAACCCGATCCTTCCAGCCCGCTGTACATCCAGACCGTCTGGGGCCTGGGCTACGTGTTCATCCCTGAAGGCCAGCCACGCTAGTGCCGACGACGTTCGCCAAGGCCCGCGCGGAGCGCCGCGCCGCCCCGCGCCCCAGGGGCCCGCTATCGCGCCTGCTGGGCTGGATCCGCAGTGGCCTGTTCTGGCGCACCTTCCTGCTGCTGTCGGTGCTGACCGGGCTCTCCATGGCCTCGTGGATCGGCATGATCAACGTGTTCCAGCGCGGCCCGCAGGCCGAACAGACGGCCGAGTTGCTGGTATCGGTGGTGACGCTGACCAAGGCCGCCCTCACCCACTCCGCGCCCGACCTGCGCACCGAGCTGCTGTTCGAACTGGTGTCGAACGAAGGCATCCGCATCCTCACGCTGGAACCGACCGACGTGGTCGAGCCGCCACCCACCAATTCGCTGATGCCCGAGATCGCCGCCATGGTCCGCCAGCGCCTCGGCAAGGACACCCGCTTCTCGCGCCGCGTAAACGACATGCCGGGCTTCTGGGTCAGCTTCGACATCGACGGCGACAAATACTGGCTGATGCTCGAGCGCGACCGCCTGGCCGGCCTGACGCGCGTGCAGTGGCTGGGCTGGGCCACGCTGGTGGGGACGCTGTCGCTGCTGGGCGCGGCCCTGATTTCGAGCCTGGTGAATTTGCCGCTGGCGCGCCTGACCGCGGCCGCGCGCGCGATCGCCCAGGGCAAGCGCCCGGCACCGCTGCCGGAAAAAGGTTCGCAGGAGATCATCGAAGCCAACCGCAGCTTCAACCAGATGGTCGACGACCTGCAGCAGCTGGAAAAGGACCGCGCCATCATCCTTGCCGGCATCTCGCACGACCTGCGCACGCCGCTGGCGCGCATGCAGCTGGAACTCGAGATGGCCAATTTGTCGACCGAGGCGCGCGACGGCATGCAGTCGGACATCGCCCAGATGGATGCCATCATCGGCCAGTTCCTCGATTTCGCACGCCCGACCGAAGCCGCCACCTTCGTGCCGATCAACCTGTCCGAACTGCTGGAAGACTGCGCGCGCGAAGCCGAACGCCTGCTCGACGTGCGCGTGACAACCGACATCGACGACGGCATCCACGTGCCGGCCAACGCGACCGACCTGCGGCGCGTGATCAACAACATCATCGAAAACGGCCGCCGCTACGGCAAGACGCCCGGCGACGCTTCATCAGGCGAACAGGTCACCGAGATCGACATCGCCTGCCACGTCAGGCTCACCGGCCACGGACGGCGGGCGGTAGTCGAGATCAACGACCATGGCGTCGGCGTGCCCGAGGACCAGATCCAGCAGCTGCTGCGTCCCTTCACGCGACTGGACAGCGCGCGCGGCCAGGCCAACGGCGCCGGCCTGGGCCTGGCCATCGTCGAACGCGTGATCACGCGCCACAACGCCGATCTGAACGTGCGCAACCGCGACGGCGGCGGCCTCCTGATTTCCTTCGCCCTGCCGCTGGCCGCCTGACGCTGGCAAGCGCACTGCGCCGAGCGCTATACTGTCGCCTTCCGTTTTACCCTAAATGAGAAGGCGACAGACATGGTTGATCACGCATCCCCACTCCAGTACGGCGACGTCGAACAGGCGTCCGCGCGCATCGCAGGCGCGGCCCACCGCACGCAGGTAGCGACCTCGCGCACGGCCGACGCCAGGACAGGGGCCAGCCTGTTCTTCAAGTGCGAAAACTTCCAGCGCATGGGTGCCTTCAAGTTCCGCGGCGCCTACAACGCCATCGCAAGATTCAGCGAGGCGCAGCGCCAGGCCGGGGTGCTGACCTACTCGTCGGGCAACCACGCCCAGGCGATCGCGCTGTCGGCGCGCCTGGCCGGCATCCGCGCCGCCATCATCATGCCGCAGGACGCGCCGGCGCTGAAGGTCGCGGCGACCAGGGAATACGGCGGCGAAGTGATCTTCTACGACCGCTACACCGAAAACCGCGAAGAGATCGGGCGCCGCCTGGCCGAAGAGCGGGGCATGACCCTGATCCCGCCCTACGACCATCCGGACGTGATCGCCGGCCAGGGCACGGCGGCCAAGGAGCTGTTCGAAGAGGTCGGCGAACTCGACGTGCTGCTGGTGCCGCTGGGCGGCGGCGGTCTGCTGGCCGGCAGCGCGCTGGCGGCCTCCGGCCTGTCGCCGAACTGCAAGATCATCGGCGTCGAGCCGGAAGCCGGCAACGACGGCCAGCAATCGCTGCGCAGCGGCCGGATCGTCGACATCGGCGTGCCCCAGACCATCGCCGACGGCGCCCAGACCAGCCACCTCGGCCAGCACAATTTCGAGGTAATACAGCGCCTGGTCGACGATATCGTCACGGTCAGCGATGCCCAGCTGGTCGAGACCATGAAGTTCTTCGCGGAACGCATGAAGATGGTCGTCGAGCCGACCGGCTGCCTGGCCGCGGCGGCGGCGCTGCAAGGCGTTTACCCGGTTGCAGGCAAACGCGTCGGCATCCTGATCAGCGGCGGCAACGTCGACCTGGCGCGCTTCGCCAAGCTGGTCGCGGCTTGACCAGCCTACAAGGCCGGGCCACGTGCCCGGCCGCTTGTTAGCCGCCGCACAGTCGCGGCCGGCGCCCTGGCCTATAGTTGGCGTGCAGTACAACAACACGTCAGTACACCTATATCAGGAGGCCATTATGAAAAAACTGCTTCTCGCCGCCCTCGTCGCCGGCAGCTTCGGCAGCATTGCCCTTCCCGTCGCCGCGGAAGTCGTGATCGTCGAACACGCGCCGCCACCGCCGCGCGCCGAACGCATGCCCGCAGCGCGCCACGGCTATGTCTGGGCGCCCGGCCATTGGGAATGGCGCCGCGGCCACCACGTCTGGGTCGGTGGCAAGTGGTTCCGCGAGCGTCCCGGCTACGTCTACCGCGCGCCGGCCTGGGTCCAGCGCGACGGCCGCTGGGTGATGGAAGGCGGCAACTGGGAGCGCGGCGGCCGCCGTGACCGCGATGGCGATGGCGTGCCGAACCGCTACGATGCGCGTCCCAACAATCCGAATCGCAGCTGAGCCGCCGACGCTCGCCAGCACCAGAGTCCCGCTTCCCGGCGGGACTTTTTTTTGTCACGGCACAAAAAAATCGCCAGCCCATACAGCGGCCGGCGTGAAATCCAGGCGGGAATTGCCCGGAGGAGACAGAGATAAAGCCAGCACATCACTGCATGGCTACGAAACAGAAATTGGGACGGGCCTACCCAGTACAAGTGCGGATTGGGGTAAGCCATGGCGCGTCGGTGCGTAGGCGCATTCGTACGGTCAGTATTTTCTACTGCCGTAGCAGACGCCGCCGCCATACTGGGTGACGCAACGCACAGACCCGGGCCGATGCGGGGGAGCAGGATGCAATTTCGACAAGGAGATTGCAATGAAATTAACTCTCGGATTGCTGGGCGTGATCGCCGCCACGACGCTGGCGGCATCGGCCGCGATGGCCGGCGACATCGTCAAATGCGTGGATGCCGGCGGCCACGTGACCCTGACCGACCAGCCCTGCGACGGCGGTTTGGCCACGGTGAAGCTGGGCCAGGCCAGCGACACCGCGCCGCCGCAGCGTCACGTGCTGCCGGCGGCCGACCTGCGTCACGGGGCCTGGAAGCGGCCGGCGGTGGAGCGGCCGGCGCCCTTGTCGCGCGACGTCGCTACCCTGAAGGCGGCGCGCCGGACTTTGCTGATGCTGGATGCCAAGCCGGTGCTGGCTGGCTTGAATTAAAGACTTAGTGCCGGTCCCACAGCGGGGTGTGTTCCGGCAGGGCCGGCTCGTTTGCCGATGCACCCAGCGTGCGCACCAGCTGCAGCACGTCGTCGTGCTTGATGAAGCTGGCCGACGAGCTGGCCGCCAGCAGTTTTTCCGGCGGCTGCGAACGGGCGATGGCGAAGCCCTGCACGTAGTCGACGCCGATCTCGGCCAGCGTGCGGATCGTGGCCGCGTCCTCGGCCCACTCGGCGATGGTCTTCATGCCCAGGTTGGCGGCCAGGTTGACGATGGCTTCGACGATGGCGACATTGGCCGGGTGGGCATTGATGTTGACGATGAAGTTGCCGTCGATTTTCAGGACGTCGGCCGGCAGCTCCTTCAGATAAGAGAAGGAGGTGTAGCCGGCGCCGAAGTCGTCCAGCGCCACCTTCACACCGAAATTGCGCACCTGGTCGATGAAGCGGCGCGTGTTGTCGAGGTCATGCAGGGCCACGCTTTCGGTAATCTCCATGCACAGGCGCGAGGCCACGTGGGTGTAGCGCGACAGGATTTCCAGGGTGTCCTGCACGAAGCGCTCGTCGTTGAGCGAGGCGCCGGACAAATTCATGCACACGAAACGGGTGTTCTTCAGACCTTCGACGTTGTCCTCGATCCAGCCCAGCGTGGTGTTCAAGACCCAGCGGTCGATCACGCCGGCGCGGCCGCTCTTCTCGGCCGCGGCGATCAGCGGGCCGGCCGGCGCCACCCGGCCATCCGGCTCGTGCATGCGCAGCAGCACCTCGAAGTTCAGCGATTCCATCGGCGCGCTCAAGGACATGATCGGCTGCATTTCCAGGAACATGCCGTCGGTGGCGTTGGGACCTGACAAACGCTCGACCAGGTTCAATTCGGCCTCGCGTTCCTGGAAGGCGGCCGAACCGCGCTTGTAGACCACCAGGCCGTCGCTGTGGCCATCCTTGGCTTCGCGGCAGGCACGGTCGGCGGTCGACACCGCATCCTTCATCGGCATGCCCGGCGCCACTTCGATCAGGCCGACCGAGCTGCGCACGTGGAAGGCCTTGTCGCCGACCCGGTACGGCGTGCCGCCGATGCGGTCGACGATGCCGCGGCAGATCAGGGTCGCCAGCGGCACTGCGGTGTCGGGCATGACGATCACGAATTCGTCGCCGCCCACGCGGCCGATCTTCTGGCCGCCGCCCAGCATTTGTTCGATGCGTTCGCACACCTGCTTCAGGACTTCGTCGCCGGCCGCGTGGCCGAACAGATCGTTGATCAGCTTGAAGCGGTCGAGGTCGATGTAGGCCAGCGAGAGCGGTTTGCCGCCGCTCGCAGGCTGCACCGCCGCCTCGAACATCTTTTCGATGCCGCGCCGGTTGTAGACCTTGGTCAGCGCGTCGTTGTCGGCCATGAAGCGCAGCTGCTCGGTGGCCTTCACTTTTTCGGTCACGTCCTGCATGACCGCTTCGATGCGGCCGCGCGCCAGGGTCGCGCTGACCATGAAGCAGCGGTTGCCGTCGCGGCTGTCGACCTGCATCTCGGCGTCGCTCTGCATGTGCACCTGCTCGTGCAGAGTGATCCAGAAACTCTCGGCGAAGAACTGCTTCCAGGCAGTGCGGCCTGGGGCGAATTTGCTGCCGTCGGCAATGTCGAGCATTTTCAGCATGGCCGGGTTGGCGCTCAGGAAGTGGCCGTACATGTCGAGGGTGAACAGGCCGACCGGCATCGCCTCGTAGGCGTGCTGCAGCTTGTCCTGGGCTTCCAGGCGCTGCTCGGTCTCAATGCGCATCTGCTCGGCAACGGCCAGCGCGGCCAGCATGCTCGATGTCAGCGCGGCGGTGACGCTGTTGGCCACGCCCAGCAGCTCGCGCACGCCGAGTGCCGCCGCGAACACCTCGGTCAGGCTGGCCAGGAAGGTCACCGTGAACGAAGCCGCGAACCACATCGCCACGTGCGACTGCGAACGCAGCATGACGTTGACCAGGCCCAGGATCATCAGCGACAGGCCGGCCGCCACGATGCCCCACATCACCGGCAGGAAGCTGCCGTAAGGGAGCCAGATGGCGCAGGGCAGCAAGGCCAGCGCCAGCCATTGCGTGACGCGCAGCGGCACGGCGAAACGGGTCCGCATCAGGTCGGCGCCGAACAGGGTGATGTAGAGCGTCAGCGTGGCGATCGCATACAGGGCCATGCTCAGCGCGCGGCTCGGCAGCAGCCACTCGACCGGCACCTGCTGACCCAGCCACTGGATGTCCCAGCCGGCCGACAGCGCGGCCACGCGCAGGTTCAGGATCAACCAGCCGGCGAATTGCAGATAAAGCACCGAACGGTTGATGATGGCGGTGACCAGGATGAACAGGCTGAGCACGATCATGCCGCCGTCCAGCAGGCCGGACTGGCGGTGGAATTGCTGGGTCGACAGCGCCAGGCGGTCGGCCGGCCATTGCAGTACGCTCAGGCGGGCCGGGCCGGAGAAGCTGGCGCGGCACAGCACCTCGCCACCGGTCTTCGGCAGGCGCAGCGCAAAGCCGGCCTTGGCGTCCGTCAGTGCGCCCTGGGCACCGCCGCGGGTGGCGCTGCCCAGCATGTGCATCGTCGCGATGTCCCAGCAGCGAATTGCAACCGTATGGCGCGACGGGAATTCGATGGCTTCGACGCGCTCGGGATCCTTGTCGCCAGGCCCCTCGACGCGCGCATGGAAGTCGAACCAGACCGGCGCTTCGGACAGGTGGGTATCGTAGTAGTCGACCGGGTGCGCCTGCGCCAGTTCGCGCATGGCGCCCGAAGGCGTGAAGCTTGCGCCATTATCGACGATGGTGCGGAAAGCCAGCGGCTGGCCGCCACCGCCGACGAAGTGGCTGTCCCACATCATGAGGATCAGCACCGACGCCAGCGCCACCCCGGCCGGCACCACGTACACCGACAACACGCGCATCACGGCTTCGACGCCACGGTGGGCTGCAACCAGGAGCATGGGCTTGCGGGGTGGCTTGGACGGCTGGAAAGGCTGGAACATGAGTGTGTCGATCGGGCGGTCAGGGGCCGGCGGACCGCCGGCAGCATCGGCCTAAAGGATACAGGCTGCGAATAATTCCGTCATGCAATATTTATTAGTCAAGCCATGGCGAGGCTGGTAACACGTTCCGCAGGCACGCTGGGTCCCATCGGCGGGCTGATCTTGTGGCGTGGCCGCAACTCCCCGATCTGGATGTCCGGGTGATTGGTCTGGCGCACGAACTTCAGCAGCGGATGGCGAGCGGCGCTCCAGCGCGCTTCGGCAGTGGCAATTTCAAAGGCCATCACGCGGTGCGGCATGTTGCCGACGTGGCGCAGCGGGATCATTTCGCCCGGTCCGAACACGTCGCTGAACATCAATTGTTCGTACTGGCGATCAATCGGCGCGCGCCCGGTGGCGATCGCATATTCGGTGCCGCTCTGCTCCCAGTACTGGAAAAAGGCTTTCATCAGCGCGACCTTGACCACATGGCCGATGCGGCCTTCCGCCACACCCAGGCGCGTGACTTCGGCGAGGCGCCGGCCCTGCAGCCAGTCCGGCAGCTCGACCGATTCCTCGACATGCAGCGAACGGTAGGCATTGGTCTGGATGCGCGCGGTGCCGATCGCCGTGCCGTCCAGCTTGGACTCGGCCAGCAGCACGACGGTGTCGTCTTCGTAGTCGCAGGCTTCGGGTGCGGCGAGCGCGCGCGCGAATTCGGGCACATGGCGCGCATAGGCGGCATGCCGGATCCGGATTGCCTTCCACAAGCTGTCCTCGGTATCGACGCGGCGGATCGTGAACGGCAGGCGTTCGACCGGCAGTGCGGACAGAATGTGGGAGGTGCGCATTTCCATGACAGGGCAATCCTTGATAAAAAAGACAACAGAGAGAGGTGTTGAGAATTATCAACCTTTCAAAATAAACCAAAAGGAAGAAGAGACACCCTTTTTGCCCTCAATTCATCAAATGACGCCCTTTCAGCCCGGTTCTGCGAAAATCACGACATGAAGCGTGCCGTTCCTGCGACACGGATCGAGCTGCCGGCGACGGCCCCGATGTCGGCATGCAAACGCGAACGCATGCCCATGTCCTCGCCCTGGACAACGTCGATGGCACCGCCATGCGGCCAGCCGAGGTCGCGCAGGTAGCCCGCCAGCGCGGCGGTCCCGGCGCCGGTGGCCGGGTCTTCGTAGACGCCGCCGATCGCGAACGGATTCCGGGTATGGAACAGGCGCGGCCCCTCAGCCCAGGCCAGCACGATGGTCGTCAGGTCGTGGGCCGCCATCAGCGCGCGACCTTCTTCGAGCCGGTAGCGCATCGCCGCCAGCAGCTCGCGGCTGGCCAGCGCCAGCACCAGGTGGTTGGCGCCGGCGTGGGCGAAGCCGGGCGGGATGCGCGGGTCCAGGTCGGCTTCGGTATAGCCGAACAGCGCCAGCGCCGCCCGTACCAGATGCGCTTCGGCCGGACGGCTGGCCGTGGGCGGCGACTGCAGCGCGGCACTGGTCAAGCCGCCTTCGCGCCGGCCTTCGACCGTGATGCTGGCCTGGTTCAGGGTCAGCTTGCAGACGCCGTCGCCATGCGCAGCGGCCAGCGCCGCGCCCAGCGCGATGGTGGCGTGGCCGCAGAACGGCACTTCGGATGCGGGCGAAAAATAACGCACGCGCCAGCCGTCCTGCAGGGGCGCGGCGAAGGCGGTTTCCGAAAAGCCGACCGCGTGGGCCAGGCGCTGCATCTGCGCCGCCGGTGGGAGTTCGGCGCCGAGCCAGACCCCGGCCGGGTTGCCGCCTTCTTCGCCGTCGGAAAAGGCGGCGATGCGCAGGATGCTGTCGAGCGTGGGTTCGTTGGGGATCACCTTGGGGTCCTCATATATATACGTAGTCAGGCATGATAACGCGACCGTTCCGCCTCAGAACCCCGGCGGACGCTCGCCCGCCACGCCCGCCGCCTTTTCCAGAGCCACACCGACCCGGCCGATCGTGCCTTCGTCGAACAGGCGCCCGATCAGCGTGACGCCATGCGGCACCCGACGCGGCGGCGAGAAGGTCGGCAGCGGCTGCGCCGGGTTCGGCGCCCAATCGCTGCGTGCCTGCCCTACCTCGACGGTGCCGGTGCGCAGGGTCAGCGAGGGGTGACCCGTAAAATTCGAGACGGTCAGCATCTCATCGCGCAGCGAGGGCACCAGCAGCAGGTCGACCTGCTGGAAGATGCGCGCCATCTCCAGCGCCACCTTGCGGCGCAGGCGGTCGGCCTGCACGAAATCCACGGCCGACAGGAAGCGCGCCTCGCGGAACAGGTTCGGCCAGGCGTCCGGCACCTGCGCCTTGAGCTGGTCGACGCGGCCATCCAGCGTGATCTCTTCGAACGCGGCCGCCGCTTCCGCGAACAGCACCGTGTTGAGCGACTGGTAGGGCCAGTCCGGCAGGGTCACCGGCACCGGGGTCAAGCCCAGCTTCTTCAAGCTGTCGAGGGCGGCGCGGTCGACGCCGGTGGCCGGCGCTTCCTTCATCCAGTCCGCGAAGTAGCCGACCTTCAAGCCTTTTACGGATGCGCCGGCGTCGAACTCGAGTGGCGCCGCCACGCCGGCGACGTCGCCCGCATCGAGGCCGGAAATAGCCTGCAGCACCAGCATCGCATCCTCGACGCTGCGCGTCATCGGTCCCAGCTTGTCGAGCGACCAGCACAGCGTCATGGCACCGCTGCGCGCTACCCGGCCATAGGTCGGGCGCAGGCCGGTCACGCCGCAGCGCATCGACGGGCTGACGATGCTGCCGCCGGTCTCGCTGCCGATGGAAAAGGCGACCAATGCCGCGGCAGTGGCCGCGCCCGGCCCGGCGCTGGAACCGGAGGCACCCTCTTCCAGCAGCCATGGATTCATGGTCTGGCCGCCGAACCAGACGTCGTTCAGAGCCAGGGCGCCAAGGCTCAGCTTCGCGACCAGCACCGCACCGGCGGCGTTCAGCTTCGCCACCACCGCCGCATCCTGCTGCGGCACGCGCTCGCGATTGAATTCCGCGCCCCAGGTAGTGCGGATGCCGGCCGTGTCCAGCAGATCCTTCACACCGTAGGGGATGCCGTGCAGCGGGCCGCGGTATTTGCCGGCGGCGATCTCGCGGTCGGCCTGGCGGGCCTGGGCCAGCGCGTGCTCCTCGGTGAGGGTGATCACGCTGCGCAGCTTGGGATCCAGGCGCTTGATGCGCGCGATGTAGATGCGGGTCAGGCGTTCCGAGGTGATGGCACGGGTCTCGACCCAGCGCGCCAGCCGGGTCACGGGGGCGTGGGCGATGTCCTCGTCGCTCGTCGGCAGCGGGCCGGGGTTGATACGGCTGCGCACGAAGCCTGCCTTGTCCCTGCCGATGCGGGCACCGGTGGCGTCGAGCGGGCGCCAGACGGTGGCCGGAGCCACTTCCGGCGCCAGCGCCAGCTTGCGCGGGCCGGTGCGGCGTTCCATGGTCGAGGACAGCGATACGCGCCAGCTGCCGGCCATCATGGCGCGCTGGGCCGGCGTGTTCGACACCTGCATCAGCTTTTCCGCCTCGGCGAAAGTGGCCGGCGAGACGGCGGGGCCGAAGCCGGCGGTGGCGCCGAAGGTAGGTGGAGCGCCAGGCGTAGTCGAAGGTGCGGCCGGCGCAGGCGCGGCCCCATCCTGCAGCAGCGGTTCGGCACGGACGGCTTCGGCCACGGCCAGCAGGCCAAGCGGGGCATTGATCAGGAATGTGCGGCGTTGTGTCATGGGCCCTCGGGTTTGATCATTGATGGGGGAAACGCAGGTGCAACCCGATGATCCTACCGTAGAGCCGTGGTCGAAACAACATCAGCGCGCGTGCACGGCGTCCAGCTCCTGGTAATGACGGAAGATGCCCTCCTCGTTGAAAGGCAGGCGCCGCTTCGACGCCAGGTAGGCCGCGATGCGCGGGCGCCGCTTGACGCGTTCGTGCAGGGCGCCCAGCAGCGGATAGCCGGCGTCGATACGCGCCAGCGCCTGGGGGAAGGCATAGCGCAAGCCCTCGACCACCTGGAACAGGGACAGATCGGCGTAGCTCACGCGCTCGCCCAGCAGATACTCCTTGGGTTCCGGCCGTCCCAGGATGCCTTCGAACCAGTCGAAGAATTTCGGGATGCGGGTCTCGATGAAATCGGCGGCGCGGCGCTTGGCTTCCGGGCGCTGGTCTTCGTAGTACAGCGAGGTCGCGATCGGGTGGTGGGTGTCGTGGGCCTCGGCCACCAGGTCGGCAATGGTCAGCTGGATCTGGTTGGCCCACAGGCGGCCCTGCCGGTCTTCGGGCGCCAGGCCATGCTCCTCGCCCAGGAAAGCCAGGATGCTGCAGGTCTGCCCGATCAGCAGCTCGCCGGCCTTGAGAAAGGGCGGCGCAAAGGACGGGTGGTCGGCGCCGTCCATGCAGGCGATCATTTTCGCCATGCCGCCCGGCTCGCGCGCCACGTCGACATAAGGGACGCCGGCTTCTTCCAGCGCCAGCCGCACGAATTCTCCGCGGCCCTGGATCGTCGGCCAGTAAAAAAGTTCATATGTCATGCTCGCCTCCTCGTGTTGTTCGGTCTGACTCAATTATTCAGCATGATGTAGAAGTCCGGCGCAGCAATCGTGCTAGTCTTCGGTTTGGCAACAACGCCTGACAAAAGATTAATAACAAGAGACATGTCCACGACGATGACCCTGCACGGAATGCGCTTTCGATGGTGCCGCTCTTGACTGCTCAGTGAACCTTTCACGGGAATTATTTCCGTTGAGCAATCTCACCTCCGCTCCCACGGCGCTGAGACAAGATACAACACCCTTCGATAACAAAAGCGATTCCGGAGCGCCCCATGATCCTCGCTCACCTTACCCGCTACTGCGTTGCCCGCCGCAGTGATTACAGCCTGTCATCCTGGCTTTTGTGCATTGCCCGCAGCATGCGCGTGCTGGCCTATTACCGCGACCACCGCGACCTGTGCCGCCTGGGCGTCTACCGCAAGCACCTGGCCGGCGCCGCCAACGACGACCTCTTCCACCATCTCAGCCACCGCGACTACCTGATCAAGGGTCTGCCGGCGCGGCGCCGCGTGCAGGCGGTCCTGAGCCACTACCGCTTCGAGGAAACCACCTTCAACGACGCCTATCTGCAAGCCGTGTATGGCGCGCGCAGCCTGCCGCTGTGGCAGCACGAGGCGGAGGTGGATGGCCGGCTCGCCAGCTTCATGATCCAGCTCGAGATGGCGTCGCGCAGCAATGCCGAAGGCGACCTCACCGTCGCCCTGCTGGCCGACGGCAAATGCCTGCATCGCCTGTCCTTCAGCTGGCTGGACGGGCGCATGGTGGGCCTGGACATGCCGGTGGTGCCTTTCATCGCCCGCAACCAGGGACGCTGGGTCGATTCCGGCGCCGCCTTCGATGCCTTCGAACGCGTGTTCCCTAACAATTCCCCCAGCTTCTTCTGCTTCGCCGCCATGCAGGGCATCGCCCAGGCCCTGGGCATGGACAAGGTGGTGGCGATCCGCAGCGAGGATCACATCGCCTACGATCCGGACCCGGACAAGCACTTCGCGAATGCCTATGACGGTTTCTGGAAGATCCTCGGCGGCGTCGAAACCGGCGCCGGCTACCTCATCGACCTGCCCTTCTACGTCAAGCCCCTGTCCGAGATGCCGTCCAAGCACCGCAAGCGCGCCGCCCAGCGACGCGAGCACTGGCGCGTGATCGGCGAGTCAGCGCGCGCCACGCTGCAGCGTCACCTGCTGCATGCGCGCGTGCATGTCGGGCATCCGGCGCCGGTGCTCGAACCGGCCTGAGCCACCACGCGATCAACCATGGAATCAGCCCGACAAGGTCGTCTATTGACATAAGCACACCATCGGCGCACACTCGCGCCTTCGCTAGGGGTCCTGGAAGTTCGTTTCCGGGTGAGAGATACCCTTCGTACCTGATCTGGATAATGCCAGCGAAGGAAAGCGCAACGCAGTCCCACCTTGTTTGCCCTTCCCCCGTTGGCTCCGGCTTTTTGATAAAGCAGCGCGCAGCCCCGACGGTGCGCGAAACGAGCAAACACATGAACCGACCACTGAAGTATTCGATCCTGGCCTGCGCCCTGATGCAGGCTTACTCCGCACATGCCCAAAGCGCGGCCGCGGCCCCCTCCGAACCGGCGGTCAACGAAGTCGTCGTCACCGGCAACCGCTTCATCGCCCTCGACCGCGCCACCGTCGGCGGCTTTTCCGATGCGCCGCTGATCGACACGCCGGCCTCGATCACTTCCATCGGCCGCACTCAGACGCAAGACTTGTCGATCCGCTCGACCACCGAGGCGCTGCGCTACGACGCCTCGGTCAGCGACGCCTACAATGCGGTGGGCTACGCCGAGCAGTTCTCGATTCGCGGCTTTGCCCTCGACAGCAGCTACAGCTACCGCAAGGATGGCTTTGCGATCCCGGGCGACACCCAGATCCCGCTCGAGAACAAGGAGCGCATCGAAATCCTGAAAGGCCTGGCCGGCCTCACCGCCGGCATCGCCACGCCGGGCGGCATCGTCAACTACGTCACCAAGCGTCCCACCGACAAGCCCCTGCGCTCGGCCACGGTCGAGGTCAGCGAGCGCGGCACGCTGTACGGCAGCGCCGACATCGGCGGCCGCTTCGAGGACCGCCGCTTCGGCTATCGCATCAACGCGGCCGCCGCCGACCTGCATTCCTACGTGCGCGGCGCCAACGGCGAGCGCCAGTTCGTCTCCGCCGCCTTCGACTGGCAGATCACGCCGGACGCGCTGCTGCAGCTGGACATGGATTACCAGCACAAGGCCCAGATCACCGCGCCCGGCTACCAGCTGATCCGCAACGAAGTGCTGCCGACCGGCGTCTCCGCCAAGCTGCTGCTGAACGACCAGCCCTGGACCAAGCCGGTCGATACCCGCGACACCAACCTCGGCCTGCGCTTCGAGTACAAGCTCGCGCCAGGCTGGCAGTTCACCGCCGCGGCCAACAAGCACTGGTTCAAGCGCGACGACTATACCGCCTTCCCTTACGGCTGCAGCAACGAGGGCGAAGGTTACTATCCTGGCTTCTGCTCGAACGGCGACTACGACGTCTATGACTACCAGAGCGTGGGCGAGCGCAAGACCCCGTGGGGTGCGCAAGCCATGGTGCAGGGCAAGTTCGACACCGGCACGCTGCGCCATGCGCTGACCGTCGGCGTCGCCTACGACGAGCGCCACGACAGTTTCGGCGAGGACGTCTACGAGCTGGTCGGCTACAGCAACATCTGGACGCCGCGGGTGAGCGCGCAGGCCGATTCGTCCTTCAGCACCGGTCCCGTGTTCGAGCGCCGCAGCGACCGCGAAAGCGCCTTGTTCACCGAGGACGTCGTGACCCTCGGCCATGGCCTGACCCTGCACGGCGGCCTGCGCTACGTGAAGATCAAGCGCAGCCAATACGACGGGGACCTCGGCGGCTACGTCCACGCCGACGACAGTTTCGCGCTGCCGCGCCTGGCCCTGGTGTATCGCATCGCGCGCGACTGGAATGTGTACGGCTCGTTCAGCCACGGCCTGCAGCACGGCGGCATCGCGCCTATGGAAACCAGCAACGAATACGCAGCGCTGCCGCCGGCACGCTCGCGCCAGGGGGAACTTGGCCTCAAGGGCGCGCTGTCGAACGGACTGAATGTGTCCGCGGCGCTGTTCCAGATCCGCCAGGGTCTCGAGTTCACGGATCCGAACCAGACCATCGGGGGCCTGCATCCCTACGTGCGCGCCGGCCGCGAGACCCACCGCGGACTGGAGTTCTCGGCCGACGGCAGGTCCGGCGCCTTTGCCTACGGCGCTTCGCTGATGGCCTTGAACACGCGCCAGGACGGCACCGGCCAGGAGAGCCTCGACGGCAAGCGCGTCACCGACGTCCCCGCCTTCAAGTCGACCGCCTGGCTGGAATATGCGGTGCCGGCGCTGCCGGGGCTGAAAGTCGACGGCCTGTGGCAGTACTCGGGCAAGAAGGCATTCGACGTCGAGAACCGCGTGTTCGTGCCGGACTACCACGTGTTCGGCGCCGGCGCCTCGTATGCGCTGAAGCTGGGCGCGACGCGGGTGACGCTGCGCGCGCGCGTGGACAATTTGTTCGACAAGTTCTACTGGCGCGACGTGACGCCGTCGCTGGGCGGCTACCTGCTGGCGGGGGCGCCGCGGACGTTCAGGTTGTCGGCGCAGTTCGATTTGTAATTGCGGGCGCCTTAAGCGTCACAGTTAAACCGTCGTTTCCGGCATTGCCGGAAACGACAAGCCAATGGTACTCATACAGTACCGAGCTGCTCCTCGACCTGCCCAATCCGCGCCTCAAGCTCCCCCGCCACCATCACATACGCAATCCCGCGCGCCTCCAGCACCGCCAGCAACTGCGCATGCACCCGCATCCGCACCTCGGCCGATTCGCGCTGCAAGCCGTCCGGCACCCACGGCAGGTCCGGCGCCGCCACCACCGTCAACGCATAGTCGTGCGCCGCCTCGAGCGCCAGCAGCGCCGGCGGCACGCGGCCCCAGTAGATGCGGCTGTAGACCGCCGTCATCAGCGGCGCGGTGTCGCAGAACAGCAGGCCGTTCGCCTGCGCCGCCATTGCATCCTCGCGCGCCAGCTGCGTGCGTGCGATGCCCAGCTGGTCATCCTCGCGCGGCACCCGCCCCTCCACGTCGACGAACTCGCGCAGGTATTCGGGCACCCATACGGTGGCGTGGCGCGCGGCCAGGTCATCGGCCAGGGTCGACTTGCCGGTGGATTCGGCGCCCAGGATCGCGATGCGGCGAACGGGTCCCGGCGGTGTCATTGCACCCCCGCGCGCGCGGCCCTGGCCCAGGTGCGCAGGCCCAGCACGGCCAGTACCACGAACAGTGCGTACAGCACGGCCGTCAGGTACAAATGCTTGTGGATGTACAGGCCGACGTAGATGATGTCGACCACGATCCAGGTGTGCCAGTTCTCGACCTTCTTGCGCGCCGTGAGCAGCGTGCCGAGCAGGCTGCCGGCGGTCAGGAAGCCGTCGGTGCAGGGCACGTCGGTATCGGTGAAGGTGCCGAGGAAGACCGCAAGCAGCACGAAGCCGAGCGCCCAGCCGGCGAGCGACCAGGTCCAGCCGGCACGGTCCAGGCGCGTGACCACCAGCGGCTTGCCGGCATCGCCCTCCCCGCGCGCGCCGCGCAGCCCGCCCTTCAACCATTGGGCCCAGCCCCACAGCGAGGCCACGATGAACACGCCCTGCAGCCCGGCATCGCCGTACAGGCGGGCATCGAAGAAGACGATGCCGTACATGGCGGAGGACACGATCGCGAACAGCCAGGCCCAGTGCTTGCGGCGGATGTTCAGCAGCACCGTCGCGATCGACAGGACAAAGGAGAGCAGTTCCAGCGGGGTGGTACTGAAGCCGGCGATGAGGAGGGTGTCGTTCATGCGTGCCTTGTGCGGATGGGTCAGCGATTATCGGAGCAGCGGCCGCTTAACGCAAGGCCGCGCTTGCAGGGGCAAGGCAAGGCAAGACGTGACAAAGCGTGAGAATCCCCGCCCACGGCTCGTCCATAATATGCCGGTTATTCCGAACCGATTACAACAAGGAGTGTTGATGAAGCTGCGATCGCGTGTGCTGTTTTCCATCCTGCTGGGCGCCGCCGCCATGCCGGCCCTGGCTGCCCCGGCGATCCCGCTGGCGTCCTTCGTCTACGGCGACCAGTTCTCGCAACCGCGCCTGTCCACCGACGGCAAGCACATCGCCATCACCACCCGCCTGCCCGACAAGGACCGCTTCGTGCCGGTGGTGACGATCTACACGGTGCCCGACATGAAGATCACGGGCGCGATGCGCATGCCGGCCTTCGAGACGCCGATCGACTACCAGTGGCTGAGCCCGACCCGGCTGGCGGTCTCGAAGGGCAAGGAACTGGGCTCGCGCGAAAAGCCGGTGCCGACCGGCGAAGTGATGGCGGTCGACGTCGACGGCAGCCACCAGGAATACCTGTACGGCTACCGCATGTTTAGCTCCTCGCGCCGCGGCGACCGGTATGGCGACGACTATGGCACCGGCTACATCGAGGACGTGCCCCGCAGCCGCAACGGACGCCTGTTCCTGACCAGCCACTCGTGGGAAGGCAGTCACAGCATGTTGTACGACATCGATTCGCGCAGCGCGGCTCGCACGCTGGTGGCCGACCTGGCGGTGCCCGACATGGGTTTCGTCATGCGCCACGACGGCCAGGCGCGCTTTGCCTACGGCGCCGACGACCAGGCCTATGCCCTGCTGATGCGCTACGACGACACCGCCAAGACCTGGCAAAAAGCCGGCGGCCACCTCGGAAGGCGCTACCTGCCGCTGGCCTTTACCGCCGATGACAGCGCCCTGTACGTCACGTATTCGGCGCATGGCGGACCGGATACACTGATCCGGGAAGACGTCGCCAGCGGCAAGCGCACCACCCTGTTCCAGGATCCGGTTGCGAGCTTCGACAGCGTGATGTTCAGTTCCAGGCTCGGCGAGCCCTTTGGCGTATGGGCCGGCACCGGGCGACCGGCGCCCCACTATTTCGATGCCGCGAGCGAGGACGCGCGCCTGCACCAGACACTCAGCGCGCAGTTCCCCGAGCACCACCTCAACTTCATCGACTTCAGCGACGACGGCAATGTGCTGCTGTTTGGCGTGACGAGCGACCGCGACCCTGGTTCGTACTACCTGTTCGACCGCAAGAGCATGAAGGCCAGCCTGCTGTTTTCCTCGCTCGAAGCCATCGATCCCGACCAGATGACACCGCGCCGGCCGGTCAGCTTCAAGGCCCGCGACGGCCTCGAGCTGCATGGTTTCCTGACCCTGCCGGCCGTGGCATCCGGCACCCGTCCGCCGCTGGTGCTGATGCCGCACGGCGGCCCGTTCGGCGTCGAGGACAGCTGGTTCTACGACAACGACGCCCAGTTCCTGGCCAGCCGCGGCTACGCGGTCCTGCAGGTCAACTTCCGCGGTTCGGGCGGACGCGGCGTTGAGTTCCGGGATGCCGGCTACCGCGAGTGGGCCGGCAAGATCCAGGACGACCTGATCGATGGCGTGCGCTGGACCATCGGTCAGGGCCTGGTCGACGGCAGCCGCATGTGCGTCTACGGCGCCAGCTTCGGCGGCTATTCGGCGCTAATGCTGGCGGCGCGCGAACCGTCGCTGTTCAAGTGTGCGGTCGGCTACGTCGGCGTGTACGACCTGAACCTGCTGGCCAAGCCCGAAAACACCCGCTTCGACACTTACCGCGCCAATTATTGCGCCCGCACCGTCGGCGCCGACAAGGCCGCACTCGACCGCGCTTCGCCGGTCACCCAGGCCGACAAGATCACGGTGCCGGTGCTGCTGGTCCATGGCGGCAAGGACAAGACCGCACCCGTCGAGCATGCCGACGCGATGCGCGCCGCGCTGGTCAAGGCCGGCCATCCGCCGGAATGGTTCCTGGCACCCAACGAGGGCCACGGCTTCTACGACACGAAGAACGTGACCGAGTTTTACCAGCGGCTGGAAGCCTTCCTGGCCAAGTCTCTCGCACCCTGAAGTGTCCGGATCCGGACAGCCGTGCCCGGCGCCGGGCATCGGCGCGCTCCGGATCCCGCGATCTCCCGGGCCTGGCGCTCGTTACGTCGCTGGCACGCCGCTTGCAATGCAGGAGTCATCACAACTGCATTGCGCCGCTCCCATGGACCAAGCCATCCCGATAGACACCCTGCGCCGCCGCGGCCGCCGCCAACTGGCCGCCGGCGTGCTGCTGTTCGCCTTCCTGTGCGTAGCGGCCTGGGGCCTGAACCGCGTGCTGCGCCCGAGCGTGGACGCCGCCAGCGTCATCATTTCCGAGGTGCGGCGCGCGAATGTCGATAACACCGTCAACGCCGCCGGGGTCGTCATCCCGGTGCACGAGGAAGTGGTGGCCAGCCCGGGCGCGAGCCGGGTCGCGCGCGTGCACGCCAAGCCGGGCCAGCAGGTACGCCAGGGCGAGCTGCTGCTGGAACTCGACGACCGCGCCATCCGCCTGGCGCTGGAAGCATTGAAGGAACAGCTGGCGCAGCAGGACAACCGCGTGCTGACCCTCGGCCTCGAGATGGACCAGAAGCTGAAGCAGACCCGCAGCAGCATCGAGCTGCTGGAGATCGATTTGCAGGCGGCGCGCGTGCGCCACGAACGCAACCAGAAGCTGCGCGCCAGCGGCATCGTGTCCGGCGAAGACCTGCTCACCGCGGAGCTGAACGTCAAGCGTGCCGAGATCCAGCTGCGCCAGCAGCGCGAACTGGTCGAGGACACGCGCCGCACCACGGCCAGCGGCATCGCCGCCGCCAAGCTGCAGCAAGCCATCCTGCACAAGCAGATCGACCAGCAGGAACAGTTGCTGGCCCAGACCCGCGTGTGTGCGCCCTTCTCCGGCATGCTGACCTGGGTGCTGGAAGAGGAAGGCGCCAGTGTCGCCGCCGGCCAGCTGGTGGCGCGGGTGTCGGAGTTGAACAACTATCGCGTCGAAGCCAGCCTGTCGGACTTCCACGCGCGCCTGCTGGCCGCCGGCCAGGCGGTGCGGGTCGAGCAGAACGGCGAGATCCTGGCCGGCACCGTCCACACCATCCTGCCCGAGATCCAGAACGGCACCATCAAGCTGCTGGTCGACCTGGCCCAGCCGCGCAACCGCAACCTGCGCAACAAGATGCGCGTCGACGTCAACGTCGTCACCGAGCGCAAGGCGAACGTGCTGGTGCTCGACAACGGCGCCGCCTTCAACGGGCGCGGACGCCAGCCCGCCTTTGCCGTGCAGGACGGGGTGGCGCGCAAGTCCACGCTGGAACTGGGGGCCAGCGACGGCAAGGTCATCGAAGTGGTGGCCGGCGCCCGCGCCGGCGAGCGCTTCATCGTATCCGACACGGGTGCCTTCAAGGACCTGGACAGCATCCGCATTTCCAACTAGGAGAATCACATGATCAGACTGAACGGGGTCAGCAAGACCTACCGCACCGACAAGGTCGAGACGCTGGCACTGAAGGACATCGATTTGCAGATAGGACGCGGCGAATTCGTCGCCATGATGGGTCCCAGCGGCTGCGGCAAAAGCACGCTGCTGAACCTCATCGGCCTGCTCGACCGGCCGGGCCAGGGCAGCATCGAGATCGATGGCGTGTCCATCGCCCGCTACAAGGACCGCCAGCTGGCGCAGCTGCGCAACCGGACCTTCGGCTTCATCTTCCAGAGCTTTCACCTGATCCCGGACCTGCGCGTGATCGACAACGTGGAGCTGCCCCTGCTCTATCGCAGCGTCAGCGGTAGCGAACGGCGCCGGCTGGCGCGCGAGGCACTGGAAAAGGTGGGCCTGAGCGCGCGCATGGAGCATTATCCGAACCAGCTGTCGGGCGGCCAGCAGCAGCGCGTGGCGATCGCCCGCGCCATCGTCGGCCAGCCGCAGATACTGCTGGCCGACGAGCCGACCGGTAACCTGGACAGCAAGATGGGGGCGGAAGTGATCGACATCCTGCTCAAGCTGAACGCGGAAGGCACGACCGTGGTGATGGTTACGCACGACGAGCAGGAAGCGCGCCGCGTGAACCGCATCGTGCGCGTGTTCGACGGCCAGCTTGTAGATGGATCCGCAACCCGGCCGGAGCCCCTCCATGCTGCGTAACTACCTGCTCACCGCGTATAAAGTCTTCATGCGCCGCAAGCTGTTCACGGCGATCAACCTGGCCTGCATCGTGCTCACACTGGTAGTGCTGATGGTGATCACGGCCTTGCTGGAGACCACGCTATTCCCTTCTGGCGTAGAGGGCAAGAGCGCGCGCTTCCTCCAGATGTACATCATGCGCAGCGAAAGTGCCGACAGCAGCAGGGCGCGTACCGGCCCGCTCGGCTTCAAGACCATCGACAAGTACCTGAAACCGATGCGCGGGGTGGAGCGCGTGTCGGCTTTCACGACCCCGAGCGCGGTCTCGGTGTACCAGGGCGACCGCGTCAGCGAACTGCAGATGCGCCGCGTCGACGCCGACTACTGGAAGATCCTCGACTTCAAGCTGCTGGCCGGACGCCTGCCGAATGAGGACGACGAGCAGAGCGGTCGCATGGTCACCGTCATCAACGCGAGCACCGCGCGCAAACTGTTCGGCGACGCGCCGGCAGTGGGGCAAACGATCGCGGCGGGCGGGCAGTCGTTCCGGGTCATCGGTCTGGTTGCCGACGTCATCCACATGAATTCCTATGCCGACATGTGGGCGCCCCTGAGCACCTTCCCGTCGAGCGACTACCAGAACCAGCTCACCGGCTCCTTCGCCGCCATGCTGCTGGCCAGGGATGCGGCGGACCTCCCGCGCATCCGGCAGGAAGTGGCGCGCATCGCCACGACCTACGTGGCCGATGACCCGCATACCTTCGTGAAGACCAGCTTCTGGGCCGACAGCAAACTGGATCTGGTCGCGCGCCTGACAGTCGGCGACGACCGCCATGCCGATTCCGGCGCGGGCAAGCTGGTGGCGGTGCTGGTGGGTGGCGCACTGGTGTTCATGCTCCTGCCGGCACTCAACCTGGTGAACCTGAACACGGGTCGCATCCTCGAACGCAGTGCCGAGATCGGCGTACGCAAGGCCTTCGGCGCTACCAGTGCGCACCTGGTCGGCCAGCTGGTGGTCGAGAACGTTCTCCTGTGCCTTGCAGGTGGCTTGATCGGCCTGGCCTGCACCCAGCTTGTGCTGTGGTGGCTGGAAGCCTCGCAGCTGATTCCCTATCTTGAAGTTCATGTGAATCCAAGCGTGTTCGCCTGCGGCATGCTGATGTCCTTCGTGTTCGGTCTGCTCTCAGGCATCATCCCCGCCTGGAAAATGTCGCGCCTCGATCCGGTCCACGCCTTGAAAGGAGCTGCGTGATGCTGTCCCACCTGTTGAAACTGACCTGGAAGCGCAAATCCAGGAATTTGATGCTGAGCCTGGAAATCCTGCTCGCTTTCGCCATCGTGTTCGGCATCGCCGCCTTTGCAATGCGTTACTGGCAGCTGTACCGGGAGCCGATCGGTTTCGACGGCAAGGACACATGGTCGATCTCGATGGTAATTGGCAAGGACCGGGAATCGATCCCGGCCGATGTCTACGACACCTTGCGCCGCGAGCTCCTCGCCATGCCTGAGGTACGCGAAGTCGGCTTCGCGGCCTACTCGCCGTACACGATGTCGAACTGGTACACCAGCTTCAAATCGCCGCAGACGGGCGCCAAGGTACAGACCAACATCCTCGAGGCGGGCGACGGCATGGCTGCGGCCCTCGGCATCCCGGTCGTGCGCGGCCGCTGGTTCGCGGCGGCCGACGAAGGCGCCGCCGTCCAGCCGGTGGTGCTGAACCGGCGCATGGCCGCCGCCATGTACCCCGGCCGCGAGGCACTCGGGCAGCAATTCACCGACACCGACGACGGCGTCACCCGCACGATGCGCGTGGTCGGCATCATCGACGATTTCCGCAACAAGGGACCGCTGACGGCACCCGGCAACTTCGTCATGACGCGCTTCGCGCCGCACGCGGGCAAGTCGCGCGTCACGAAGATCCTGTTGAAGGTAAGGCCAGGCACGCCACGATCTTTCGAGGTCAGGCTGAACCGGCAACTCAAACTGATCCGCAACGACTGGACCTATGAAATAGCGCCGCTGGCCTCGATGCGCGCATCGATCCTGAAGGAACACCTGATCCCCCTGGCCGTCCTCGGCGTAATCGCCGCCTTCATGCTGGCGATGGTTGCGTTCGGACTGTTCGGCGTCCTGTGGCAGAACACCACGCGCCGGATTCCGGAAATCGGCCTGCGGCGCGCGATCGGCGCCCGCGCCGGCAACATCTATGGCCAGATCATCGCCGAGCAGCTGCTGCTCAGTTCCGTGGCGATCGTGCTCGGCCTGATCCTGCTGGTGCAGCTACCGCTCACCGGCGCGCTCGGAGACAGCCTGAACTGGCAGGTCTTCGTCCAGGCCACCGCCTTGTCGATGGCCATGATCTATCTGCTATCCTTGCTGTGCTCCCTGTACCCGGGCTGGCGCGCGAGCCGTCTCAGTCCCGCCGAAGCCCTGCACCACGAATAAAAATTGAATACGATTTATATGGAATCCAAGCGCAGGCGCTGCATCCTGGTGGTCGACGACGACAGCGCAGTCCAGGTCTCGCTGGCCTTGCTGCTCAAGCAGGCCGGCTTCGATACCCGCTGCGCCGACGACCAGCGCCAGGCGCTGCTGCAGCTCGCCGACGGCGGCGTCGACCTGGTCCTGCAGGACATGAATTTCTCGCTGCAGACCAGCGGCGAGGAAGGCCTGGACCTGCTGGCGCGCATCAAGGAGCGCCATCCGGCATTGCCGGTGCTCCTGATGACGGCCTGGGGCTCGATCGCGCTGGCGGTGCGCGGCGTGAAGCTTGGGGCCGCCAACTTCTTTACCAAGCCCTGGGACAATGGCCAGCTGGTGGCGCTGGCGGAAGCCACCCTGGAGCTGGCGGCGCCGCCGCAGGCGACGCCCCAGCTCACCCGTAAAGGGCTCGATGCCCGCTTCGACTTCGGCGCCATCGTCGGCGAGCATCCCAGGCTGCTCAAGGTGCTGGAGACCATCGGCCAGGTGGCGCGCACCCGGGCCCCAGTGCTGATCCTCGGCGAAAGCGGCACCGGCAAGGAGTTGATCGCCGACGCCATCCACCGCAACAGCCCGCGTGTGGACCAGCCGATCGTCAAGATCAACATGGGCGCCATCACGCCGACGCTGTTCGAAAGCGAGATGTTCGGCCACGTGCGCGGCGCCTTCACCGATGCGCGCAGCGACCGCAAGGGCCATGTGGCCAGTGCGAACGGCGGCACCATCTTCCTCGACGAGATCGGTGAGCTGCAGCGCGGCGACCAGGTGAAGCTGCTGCGCGTGCTGCAGGACCAGCGCTACCAGCCGGTCGGGGCCAGCGTCAGCCAGCAGGCCGACCTGCGCGTGGTGTCGGCCACCAACCGCGAACTGGCGGAACTGGTGGCAAGCGGCGAATTCCGCGAAGACCTGTTCTACCGCCTGAACCTGATCACGATCCGCCTGCCGCCGCTGCGCGAACGCCGCAGCGACATCCCGCTGCTGGCGCGCCGCATCGTCGCCGGCGTCGCCGAAGGCTATGGCCTGGGCGAGATCGTGCTGGCGCCAGCAGCGCTGGACTGGCTGGTGGCCCAGCCCTGGCCGGGTAACATTCGCCAGTTGAAGCAGACCCTGGAACGCACCGTACTCCTGTGCGGCAAGACCTCGCTCACCCAGGCCGATTTCCTGGCCACCAGCGCCGTCGACGAAAGCCTGCCAGGCGGCCGCCTGGGCGTGGACGGCATGACGCTGGAACAGGTCGAACGCCACATGATCGAGCAAGCCTTGCAGCAGCACGGCCGCAACATCTCGCGCGTGGCAAAGGCGCTCGGGCTGTCGCGTACGGCGCTGTACCGGCGCCTGGAGCGCCACGGTCTGGAGCGTCAGGGCCTGGGCGGCGTGGACGAGGACGAATGAGGCCGGGCCTGAAGCTCGAAGGCCGCTTCGCCGCCTACCTGGTGGCGCTGCACCTGCCGCTGTTCGGCTGCGCCATCCTGCTGTTGCCGGCGCGGCCGCTGTGGTTCGTGCTTGCCGAAGCCCTGCTGCTGGCCAGCCTGGCGCTGGGCTGGCGCCTGGTGCGGCGGGCACTCCAGCCGCTCGCCTACACGCGCCGCTTCCATGACCTGCTGCAGGACCAGCAATACGCGAACCGGCTGGCATCGCCGGGCGCGCGCGAGCTGGATGACCTGGTCGGCATGTTCAACACCATGCTGGCCGCGCTGCACCGCGAGCGCCTGGCGATCGGCGAGCAGCAGGGTTTCCTGGACCGCCTGCTGGAAGCGACGCCGGGCGCGGTGCTGGTGTTCGACTTCGACGGAGCCATCAGCCTGATGAATGCGAGCGCATCCGCCCTGCTCGGCCTGGAGCGCCCCTTGGGCAGTCCGCTCCGCCACTGGATCGAAGGCGACGGCGCCTGGATATCCACGCTCGACACGCGTGCGCGCGAACGCAGCCGCCAGCTGGCGGCCCAGCTCGACGCGCTGCCGCTGGACGACAGCCGCATGCTGACCGACCTCGAAGGCCGCCGCTACCGCGCCCGCCGCGGCCAGTTCTTCGACCGCGGCTTCGCGCGCCATTTCCTCATGATCGAAGAACTGACGGCCGAACTGGAAGACTCGGAGCGCGCCACCTACGCCCGCCTGATCCGCGTGCTGGCGCACGAGGTGAACAACACGGTGGCCGCCACCCGCTCGGTACTGGACTCGCTGCTGCACTACCGCGGCCAGCTGGCCGCGCCCGATGCCGACGATTTCGCCACCGCGATCCTGGCCGTCAAGCGCCGCAATGTGAGCCTGGGCGAATTCATCGACCGCTTCACTGAGGTAGTCAAGATGCCGCCGCCGGAACTGCGCCCGGCATCGCTGCGCGACCTGATGGACGACATCCTGTGGCTGAACCGGGACGCCTGCAACAGCCGCGGCATCCAGCTCGGCTGGACCCGCTGCGACGCGGTGCCGGCGATGCCGCTGGACGTGCACCTGATGGAGCAGGCCCTGCTCAACATCGTCAAGAATGCGGTGGAGGCGATCGATGCCGGCAATGCCGACAAGGGCACGGCGGGCGGTGCGATCCGGCTCGAGCTGGCCGCCGAAGGTCGCTGCGTGCGGCTATCGGTGATCGACTCCGGCGGCCAGCTGGACGGGACGCCGGTGCGGCAGCTGTTCACGCCCTTCTTCAGCACCAAGAAAGGGGGCCAGGGCATCGGCCTGATGTTCGTGCGCGAGGTCTTGAGCCGGCATGGCTGCCGCTGGGCGCTGGCGGCGGGTGCGCCTGGGGAGACGCGGTTCGATATCTGGTTCCCGGTGGCGTAACAGAAAGCCGCACACTCGAAATGCGTCGTGCCGGGCATTGCCCGACCCGACTCCTCGCGAAGGGGGGACCCAAGTTCCGCATGCACTGACGATACGCGTGCAACTTGGGTCCCCGCATGCGCGGGGACGAGGTCGAATGGCGGCGCGTACCGCCGCCTGATCGAATCCGGTTACTGCTTCGGATACTTGATCGTCATCTCTTTGAGCAGGTTGTCCGCATGGTCAACCTCCTTCATCACCCACAGCATGTAGCGGATGTCGACGTGGATCGCGCGCGTGATGGCCGGGTCGAAGTACCAGTCCTTGGTGATCGATTCATAGGTCGAATCGAAGTTCAGGCCCACCAGTTCCCCGCGCTTGTTCATCACCGCCGAACCCGAGTTGCCGCCGGTCGTGTCGGCGCTCGACAGGAAGTCCACCGGCACCGTGCCCAGCACCGGATCCTTGAACTGGCCCCAGCGCTTGTCGCGGATCGCCTGCAGCAGGCTGGCCGGCGCGTTGAACGGTTCCTTGCCGGTGTTTTTCTCGAGGATGCCCTGCACCGTCGAGAACGGCCCCTTGATCACGCCATCGCGCGCCTGGTAGGCACCCACGGTGCCGTAGGTCACGCGCAGGGTCGAGTTGGCGTCCGGGTAGACCGGCTTGCCCTGCGACTTCTTCCAGGCGATGACGGCTTCCATGTATTGCGGGATCACGCGTTCCAGGTTGCCGTCGACTTCCTTGCGGCGGTCTTCCAGCGTCGCGGCCAGGCCCTGCAGGCGCACGGCCAGCTGGATGAAGGGGTCTTGCGCGTTGCGGAAGGCGGCAGGATCCTTGCCGATCCAGGCCAGGCGCTTGGCCGTATCGGCCAGTTCGGTCGTCTTGTACAGCGCAGCCACGGCGTTCGGCGCCGGCAGCAGCGCATCCAGGCCTTGCGGACGGGCTTTCGCATCGATCTTCGCGTAGCGGTTCAGCGCAGCCACGTAGCGGGCCTGGTCGACGCTGGCGACGAAGGACTGTTCCAGGCGGTTCAGGCGCGCCTTGATGAAGGAAAGGTCGCGCTCCTGGTAGCCGGCTTCACGCTGGGCGTCCGGCTTCTGGCGTTCCAGCGCCAGGCGGTACAGGGCGCGCGCGCTCTTCAGCAGGTCGCTATGGGTGGCTTCCGCCCATGCCGCTTCCTGCTGGCTGGTCGCCATGTCGGCGGCGATGGCCGCGTCCAGCTCGGCCAGCATGGCGCCATTTTTGCCGTGCTGCTTGTACCAGCCGCGGAACTGGGCGTCCTGCACGTCCTTGATGGCGGCGATGTCGACGCGCGCGAAACCGTCGAGCAGGCCCTGGGTTTTCTTCAGCACGTTGTTCAGGCTCTTGGCCACGCTGGCGTAACGCACGTCGTAGGCCGGATTGCCCATGGTGCTGGCGGCGATCACGGACAGGTCGGCGGTGATCGATGCGACCTTGGCCGGATAGTCGACCGCGCGCGCGAAGCGCACTTCCGACGGCAGCTTGTAGCGGCTGGTGCGGCCCGGGTAGCCGGCCAGCAGGATCGGGTCGCCGTTCTTCAGTCCTTCGGCGGACACCACCAGGAAGTCCTTCGATTTGTAGGGGACGTTGTCGGGCGACGGGTCGGCCGGACGGCCATCCTTGCCGACATAGGCGCGCAGGAAGGAAAAGTCGCCGGCCTGGCGCGGGAATTCGTAGTTGTCGATGTCGCCGCCGAAGTTGCCGACGCTGTCCGCCGGCGCGTACACCAGGCGCACGTCGCGGATCATCAGTTGGCGAATGCGGTAGTACTCGCCGCCGCGATGGAAGGCCGGCACCGAGCAGCGGTAAGCCTTATCGCTTTCACATTCGGCGATCAGCGCCTTGATGCGCGCTTCCACCTGCTCGTGGCGTTCCTTGCCCGACAAATTGGCAGCCAGGCCTTTCAGGACGCGGTCGGTCACGTTCTCGACCTTCTCGGTCACGTACACCAGCGTGTTGGGGCCGCCCGCCAGTTCGTCGGTGCGGTTCCTGGCCAGGTAGCCGTTGACGATGTAATTGTGTTCCGGGGTCGAATTGCGCTGCACGGCACCGTAGGCGCAGTGGTGGTTGGTGACGATCAGGCCATCCGGCGATACGAAGGATGCCGAGCAGCCACCCAGCGACACCATGGCGCTCATCGGGTGTTTCGACAGGTCGGCCAGTTTCTCGGCCGGGATGGTGATGCCGATGCGTTTCAGTTCGGACTTCAGTTGCGGCAGCTGGTGCGGTTGCCACTGGCCTTCGTCGGCGTGGGCGGCGGTGAACACGCCGGACAACGCAGTTGTCAGGACAGCGGGCAGGACGATGAATTTGAACAAAGTGTGACCCCGGTTGAGTAAAAAGCAGGGGGAGTATATCGCTCCCGGCTTGATCGGAAAATAACTTTGTCACATACAATCACCACCCACGTTCGGGGTCAGAGCACAATCGCCGACCCAGCGTCCCCAGGTGAATGAGGCGGAACTGTCGACCGCGCGGCGTCGTCAAATGGCGACACACCTGAAGGAGACGATGATGAGCCTGCCGTTAGCAAGCGAAGATGTCTTATTCCTGCAGCGTCTGCTCCGCGCCGAGGGCCTCTACCAAGGCAAGCTGCACGGCGATTGGGGTCCGCAGACGGAGGCTGCGCAGGCCGCGTTCGAAGACCAGGCCCGGCAGTTGCGCACAGCCGAACTCAGCTTCGATACGCGCTCCGAGGCGAACATCCACACGCTCTGCCTGCGCGCCCAGCGCGAAGCGCGCCGCTTCCTGCGGCGCGTGCTGGACGCCGGGCTGCGCGTGCGCATCATCTCCGGCACCCGCAGCTATGCCGAACAGGACCGCCTGTACCGGCAGGGCCGCTTCGGCAATCCAGGTGACATCGTGACGAACGCCGAAGGCGGCGAAAGCAATCACAATTTTGGCCTGGCGTGGGACATCGGTATTTTCAACGTCGACGGCGGCTACCTGCGCGGAGGGGAGGCATACGACCGCGCCGCGCACGTCGGCAAGGTGCCTGCGCTCGAATGGGGCGGCGACTGGCACGGTTTCGTCGACAAGCCGCATTACCAGCTGGCCACCGGCATCAAGCTGGCAAGCCTGCGCAGCATGTTCGAAGAGGGCAGCGCAGGCAGGCTGTACGCCTGATTCATCGCTACGCGCGGGGCAGCGCCGGCGCCAGCGGCTCTCCACAAATGCGACTAGAATGACGGGTTCTGCACTGCGCGGTGTCGTTTTGAACCTGCGTCTGGAACCCGCGTTTGCACGCCGCATTTGGAAGCCGCATGATCCGCCTTATTGAACAGACTACCGCCATCCTGCGCCGCCTGGCGCCCGACACCTTCACCCTGTGGCTGCTCGGCACCGTCGCCCTGGCAAGCATCCTGCCCTGCGGGGGCCAGACGGCGATCAACCTGGGCAGAATCACCACCTTCGCCATCGGCCTGCTGTTCTTTCTGCACGGCGCCAAGCTGTCGCGCGAGGCGATGGTATCCGGCCTGACCGCATGGCGCCTGCACCTGCTGGTGCTGGCCTCGACCTTCGTGATGTTCCCCCTGCTCGGCCTGGCCATGAAGCCGCTGGCGGGCACCGTGATCAAGCCCGAACTCTACGTCGGCATCCTGTTCCTGTGCACCCTGCCCTCGACAGTGCAATCGTCCATCGCCTTCACCTCGATGGCGCGCGGGAACGTGGCTGCCGCCGTGTGCAGCGCCTCGGCCTCGAACTTCGTCGGCATCTTCGTCACGCCGCTGCTGGTCGGTACCCTGATCGCCCGCGGCGCCGGCGCCGGTTCCCAGCTGGATGCCATCCTGACCATCGTCGAGCAGCTGCTGCTGCCCTTCCTCGCCGGCCAGTTCGTGCGCCCCTGGATCGGCGCCTGGGTCGACCGCAACAAGCCGATGCTGAAGATCGTCGACCAGGGCTCGATCCTGCTGGTCGTGTACACCGCCTTCAGCGAATCGGTCAACGAGGGGCTGTGGCACAAGCTGTCGCTGTCCTCGCTGGTGCTGCTGATCGTGGTGTGCTGCGTGATGCTGGCGGTGGCCCTGCTGCTCGCAGCCTGGACCAGCCGCCGCCTGGGCTTCAGCAAGGAAGACGAAATCACCATCGTCTTCTGCGGCTCGAAAAAGAGCCTGGCCAGCGGCGTGCCGATGGCCAAGGTGCTGTTCGCCCCGAGCGCGCTGGGCATGGTGATCCTGCCGGTGATGCTGTTCCACCAGATCCAGCTGATGGTGTGCGCGATCCTGGCGGCCCGCTGGGCCAAGCGCCAGAACTAGATAAAAGCGAACCGGGGTCAGAGCCCGATTTTTGGACATATTCCCTTAGAAACAAATTCGGGGTCAGAGCACAATCTTTACGGGATTGTGCTCTGACCCCGAAGTTTTTCAGGTCATGAAGAAATTGCCAAAACCCGGGCTCTGACCCCGGTTTGAGGCAGATCAGGGCTGGGTATGCCAGCCGCCGCCCAGTGACTGGATCAGGGCGATGGCAGTCGTCTGGCGGCCGGCCTGGGACTGGATCAGGTTGCGGCGCGCGTTCAGGGCCGTGATCTGGGCCGTGACGACGTCGGTGTAGCTCACCTGGCCGGCGCGGTAGCGGTTCAGTACTTGCTGTTCGACCTTGTCGGCGGCTTCCGAGGCTTGCCGCCGCAGTTCCTGCTGCTGCGCCAGCACACGGGTGGCGGCCAGCTGGTTTTCGACGTCGGCGAAGGCGGTGAGCACGGTCTGGCGGTAGTTGGCCGCCGCCTGCTCCTGCGCGGCGCGTGCGCTCTCGACACGGGCGCGGGTGGCGCCGGCGTCGAACAAGGTCTGGGCCGCCGACAGGCCGAAGGACCAGGTCGCGGCCGAAGCATTCAGCAGGTCGCCGATGCGGCTGGCCGCCGTCGCGTAGTTGGCCGACAGGCCGACGTCCGGGAAGTAAGCGGAGCGCGCGATGCCGATCTGCTCGTTGGCGGATGCCACGCGGCGCTCGGCGCTGGCGATGTCCGGACGGCGCTGCAGCAGCGTGGCCGGCACGCCCACCGGCACCTCGGGTACCGTCACGTTCCACGGCGCCACCGCCAGCGAGAACTCGGCCGGGGCCTTGCCGACCAGGACCGCGATCGCGTGCTCGAGCTGGGCGCGCTGGCTGACCAGGGACAATTCGTCGCTGCGCGCCGTGGCCAGCTGGGTCTCGGCCTGGTACACGTCGGTATGGGCGATGATGCCGGCGTTGTAGCGGTTCTGGGTGATGCGCAGCTCGCGCTCGTAGCCCTCGATGGTGGTGGCCAGCAGCGCGCGCTGGGCATCCACCGAGCGCAGCGACACGTAATCGAGGGCCAGTTCGCCCTGTGCCGACAGGCGGGCGGCGGCCAGGTCGGCGGCGCTGGCCTGGGCCTGGGCGCTGGCCGCGGTGACGCCGGCGCGCAGGCGGCCCCACACGTCCGGCTCCCAGCTGCCGCCCACCGACAGGCGGTAGTTGTTGCGGACGTCGCCGCCGCCGCTGCCGCCGATGATGTTGCCGTTGGCGTCCACCGTGGCCGCGCCACCGCCGCCGCGCGCGCCCGAGCGCGTGCCGGAACCGTTCAGCGTGACGCTCGGGAACAGCGCCGCGCGCTGCTCGGCCACCAGTGCGCGCGCCTGCGCATAGGCGGCGACGGCCGCCGCCACATTCTGGTTCGAGACTTCGACGCTGGCCACCAGGTCGTTCAGCACCGGGTCGCCGAACAGGGTCCACCACGGTCCGCGTTCCAGCGCGTCGGCCGGCGCCGCCGGCACCCAGCCCTGCATTTCCTTGAACTGGGCCGGCGCCGGCGTGGCCGGGACTTGATATACAGGGCTCACCGAGCAGCCTGCGACGAGGACGGCGGCCGCCAGGGCCAGCACGTGGGGACGAAGACAAAGACGAGGATGGAAGACGATGCGGGATGCGCTCATGCGTTGACTATGCTTGTTCATGGATTCGTGGTGACAGTAGGCGGATGTTCCATCGGATGGCGCACCAGCTCATGCTCGTCCGGCTTGTGGCTGCGCAGCTTGTCCATATAGACATACACCACCGGCGTGGTCAGGAGGGTCAGCAGCTGGCTGGCCAGCAGGCCGCCGATGATGGCGATGCCGAGCGGCTGGCGCAGCTCCGAGCCTTCGCCGAAGCCGATCGCCAGCGGCAAGGCGCCCAGCGCCGCAGCCAGGGTCGTCATCAGGATCGGCCGGAAGCGCAGCAGGCAGGCTTCGCGCACTGCTTCGGTGGCGGACAGGCCGCGTGCCCGCTCCGCCTCCAGCGCGAAGTCGATGATCAGGATCGCGTTCTTCTTGACGATACCGATCAGCAGGAACACGCCGATCAGGGCGATGATCGAGAACTCCATGTGGAACAGCAGCAGCGCCAGCACGGCGCCGACGCCGGCCGAGGGCAAGGTCGAGAGCACCGTGATCGGGTGGATCAGGCTCTCGTACAGAATGCCCAGCACGATGTAGATGACCACGATGGCAGCGAGAATGAGCAGCGGCTGCTGCTTGTTCGATTCCTGCGCCTGCTTGGCCTGGCCCTGGAAGCTGCCGCGCACATTGATCGGCATGCCGATGTCGGCTTCGGCCTGGCGCACCGCGGCCTGGCCGTCGGACAGCGAGGCGCCCTGGGCCAGGTTGAAGGAGATCGTGGTGGCCAGCTCGCCGTCCTGGTGGTTGACCGAGCTCGGGGTGGATCGCTCGGCGAAGCTGGCGATCGCCGACAGCGGCACCATATTGCGCACGCTGGTCGCCAGCGCCGAGCCGCTGGAAGGATCGCGCGCCGCGGTCAGGTTGCTCGGGCTGGACGGCGTGCCGGCCGTGCTGCCGGTGCTGGATGCGGTGCTCGTCGTGGCGGTGGCCGTGGTCGACGAGGCGGCGGTGCTGGCGGAGGTAGTCGACGCCGACCCTGCCGGCACGTAGACGTCATCCAGCGCCTCCGGCGATTGCGCGTACTTCTGCGCCACGCCCATGATCACGTGGTACTGGTTCAGCTCGTCGTAGATGTTGGCGACCTGGCGCTGGCCGAAGGCGTTGTACAGCGCATTGTCGATGTCCTTGGCGCTGATGCCGAGGCGCGAGGCGCTGTCCTTGTCGATGTTGACATAAGTTTCGACACCGTTGTCGGCCTGGTCGGTGTCGACGTCGGTCAGCACCTTCTGGCTCTTCATGGCGTCGGCCAGCTTCGAGGCCCAGGCCTTGAGGTCGTTGCGGTTGTCGCTCTTGAGCGTGTATTGATAGGTGGAGTTGCTCTGGCGGCCGCCCATGCGCAAGTCCTGCACCGGGTTCAGGAACAGCTGCACGCCGGTGATCTTCGCCAACTGCGGACGCAGGCGCGCGATGACGGCCTGGCCGCTTTCACCCTTCTTGCGCTCGCTCGCCGGCTTCAGATTGACGAACATGAAGCCGCCGCCGGCGCGCGAACCGCCGGTGAAGCCGACCACGGTATCGACCGCCGGATCCTTCCTGATGGTATTCACCAGCTGGTACAGCTTGCCCTGCATGGCCTGGAAGGAGATGCTCTGGTCGGCGCGCATGCCGCCGTTGATCTGGCCGGTGTCCTGCTGCGGGAAGAAGCCCTTGGGCGCGGCCGAGAACAGGTAGACGTTCAAGCCGACCACGAAGGCCAGGATCAGCATGACCAGCGGCTTGGCATCCAGCGCCCAGTCCAGCGCGTGTTCATAGCCCTTCAACACCTTGTCGAAGCCGCGTTCGGACCAGCGCGCAAGCACGCCCGGCTTGCGTTCGGGCTTTTCGCCGGGTTTCAGCAGCATCGCGCACAGCATCGGCGTGGTGGTCAGCGAGATCACCAGCGAAATCATCACCGAGGCCGACAGCGTCACCGCGAACTCGCGGAACAGGCGCCCGACCTGGCCGCCCATGAACAGCAGCGGAATGAACACCGCCACCAGCGACAGGCTGATCGACAGCACCGTGAAGCCCACTTCCTGGGCGCCGAGCAGGGCCGCCTTCATGCGGTCCATGCCCTGCTCCACGTGGCGGCTGGTGTTTTCCAGCACCACGATGGCATCGTCGACCACGAAGCCGGTCGCCACCGTCAGCGCCATCAGCGACAGGTTGTTCAAGCTGAAGCCCAGCATGTACATCACGCCGAAGGTGCCAAGCAGGGAGACGACCGTCGCCACCGCCGGCACCACGGTGGCACGTACGCTGCGCAGGAACACGCTGACCACCAGCACCACCAGCAAAATCGAGATCATCAGCGTCAGCTCGATCTCGTGCAGCGACGAGCGGATCGAGTTGGTCGAATCCGAGGCCACCTGCAAGGCCACGTCCTGCGGCAACTGGGCCTGCAGCGAAGGCAGCAGCGCGCGCACGCCATCCACGGTCTCGATGATGTTGGCGCCCGGCTGGCGCGTGACCAGCACGATCACCGCCGGCTGGCCGTTGAACAGGCCGAGGGTATTGATGTTCTCGACGCTGTCGGTCACCTCGGCGATGTCCTGCAGGCGGATCGCCGCGCCGTTGCGCCAGGCGACCACCAGGCCGCGATAGTCGGCCGCGGTGCGGCCATTGGTCGGGGTGTTGGCCTGCGAATAGATCTGCAGGCGCATGCCGCTGCCTTCCAGCGCGCCTTTCGGGCGGTTCGGATTGCTGGCCTGGATCGCCGCGCGCACGTCTTCGCTGGCCACGCCATGGTGGTTCAGCTGGTAGGGGTTCAAGTCGATGCGCACCGCCGGCAGCGAGCCGCCGCCGATCTCGACGTCGCCGACGCCCTTCACCTGCGCCAGCTTCTGCTGCACCAGGTTCGAGACTTCGTCGTAGATCTGGCCCGGGCTGCGCGTCTTGGAGGTCAGCGCCAGGATGATCACTGGCGCGTCGGATGGATTGGCCTTGCGGTAGGTCGGGTTGCTGCGCAGCGTGGACGGCAGGTCGGCGCGCGAGGCGCTGATCGCGGCCTGCACTTCGCGCGCGGCCGAGTCGATCTGGCGGTTCAGGTCGAACTGCAGGCTGACCCGGGTGGAGCCGTTGCCGCTGTTCGAGGTGATTTCGTTGACGCCGGCGATCACCGCCAGCCTGCGCTCGAGCGGCGTCGCCACCGAACTGGCCATGGTGTCCGGGCTGGCGCCCGGCAGGCTGGCGCTGACCGAAATCGACGGGAAGTCGACCTGGGGCAGCGGCGACACCGGCAGCACGAAAAAGGCGCCGATGCCGGCCAGCGCCAGCCCCAGGGTCAGGAGCACGGTCGCGATCGGCCGCTGGACGAAGGGCTTGGACAGATTCATGCACCTGCCTCATGCGCGGTGGTGGACGGCGCCGGTGGTGGAGATGAGCCAGGGCCCGCCGGCTTGGCCGGTTCCTGCCCGGTCCAGCGGCGCGACAGGCGGTCGAAAGCGAGATAGATCACCGGCGTGGTGAACAGGGTCAGCGCCTGGCTCACGATCAGGCCGCCAAAGATCGCCAAACCTAATGGACGACGCAGCTCGGCGCCCTCGCCCCAGCCGAACATCAGCGGGACGGCGGCGAACAGCGCGGCCAGGGTCGTCATGATGATCGGGCGGAAGCGCAGCATCGCGGCCTGGTGGATCGCGGTGCGCGGATCCTTGCCTTCGTCGCGCTCCGCCTCGATCGCGAAGTCGATCATCATGATCGCGTTCTTTTTCACGATGCCGATCAGCAGGATGATGCCGATGATGCCGATCACGCCCAGGCCCTGCCCGGTCACCATCAGCGCCAGCAGCGCGCCGACGCCGGCCGACGGCAGCGTCGACAGGATCGTCAGCGGGTGGATGTAGCTCTCGTACAGCACGCCCAGCACGATGTACACGCACACCACGGCCGCCAGGATCAGCCACAGCTGGTTGGACAGCGAGTTCTGGTAAGCGCCCGAGGCACCCAGGAAGGTCAGCGTGACGGCGGCCGGCAGCTTGATGTCGGCGGCGGCTTCCTTGACCGCGGCGACGGCCGTACCCAGTTTGACGCCGGCCGCGGTGTCGAAGCCGACCGTGGTGGCCGGGTATTGCGCCACGTGGGTGATCTGCAGCGGCGCGGCCTGTTCCGTGATCGAAGCGATGCTGGACAGCGGCGTCGGCTGCCCGGAACCGGTGCGCAGCTGCAGGGTCGACAAGGCATCCAGCGACATCTGCTCGTTCTGCCCGGCCTCCAGGATCACGCGGTACTGGTTGGTCTCGGTGAAGATGGTCGACACGATGCGCTGGCCGTAGGCACTGTACAGCGCGTCGTCGACGTTCGATGCCGTGACCGACAAACGCGAGGCGCTGTCGCGGTCGATGTTGACGTAGGCGGCGGCACCGGTGGCGCCGGCGTCGGTCACCACGTTGCGCAGTTCCTTCCTCTGTGCCATCGCCTGCGCCAGCCTGGTCGCCCATTCCGTCACGGTCTTGGTGTCGGCGCCTTCGATCGACAGGCGGTACTGGGTCGGGCCGCTCTCGGCATCGATGGTCAGGTCCTGGGTCGGCTGCAGGAACAGGGTGGCGCCGGCCACGTTGCGGGCGACGCGGCTGCGCAGGCGCTCCATCAGGTCTTCCTGGTTACTGCGGCCTTCCTTCAGGTTGATCAGCATGGTGCCGGTATGCAGCATGGTGTTGTTGGCCGCGTCGACGCCGACGGTGGAGCTGAGCGATTGCACGTCCGGGTCGGCCAGCACTTCGCGCGCCACGGCCTGCTGCATCTCGGCCATCGCCTGGTAGGAGATTGCCTGGCGCGCTTCCACGCGCGCCTGCAGCTGGCCCGTGTCCTGGGTAGGGAACAGGCTTTTCGGGATGAAGGTCCACAGCAGCGCGGTCAGCACCAGCGTGCCCAGCGCCACCAGCAAGGTCAGGCCCTGGCGTGCCAGCACCCAGTTCAAACTGGTGTCGTAATGCTTGATGACGTAGTCGAAGCCGCCCTGGAACTTGCGGGCAAACCTGCTTTCATGCGACTTGTCTTCGGCCTTCAGCCAGCGCCCCGACATCATCGGCACCAGCGTCAGCGAGACCACCGCCGAAATCAGGATGGTGATCGCCAGCGTCACCGCGAATTCGCGGAACAGGCGGCCCACCACGTCGCCCATGAACAGCAGCGGAATCAGAACGGCTATCAGCGACACCGTCAGCGAGATGATGGTGAAGCCGATCTGGGTCGCGCCCTTGAGCGCTGCCGCCATCGGCTTTTCGCCTTCCTCGATGTAGCGCGCGATGTTCTCGATCATGACGATCGCATCGTCGACCACGAAGCCGGTGGCGATGGTCAGCGCCATCAGCGACAGGTTGTTCAGCGAGTAGCCGAGCAGGTACATCACGCCGAAGGTGCCCACCAGCGAGATCGGCACCGACAGGCTGGCGATGACGGTGGCGCGCACGCTGTGCAGGAAGGCGAAGATCACCAGCACCACCAGCACGACGGCCAGCACCAGTTCGATCTGCACGTGTTCGACCGAGGCGCGGATGCCCGTGGTGCGGTCGGACAGCACGTCCAGGCGGATGTTGGCCGGGAGGCTCCCTTGCAGTTCCGGCAGGCGTTCCTTGATCGCGTCCACGGTGGCGATCACGTTGGCGCCCGGCTGGCGCTGCACGTTGAGGATGATCGCCGGCTTCATGTTGGCCCACGCGCCGAGCTTGACGTTCTCCGCGCTGTCGACCACGCGCGCCACGTCGCTCAGGCGCACCGGGGCGCCGTTGCGGTAGGCGACGATCAGGCTTTTGTAGTCGGGCACCGTGACCAGCTGGTCGTTGGCATTGATGGTGTAGGCGCGCGAGGGGCCGTCGAAGCTGCCCTTGGCGCTGTTGGCGTTGGCATTGGTGATCGCGGTGCGCAGGGTATCCAGTCCCAGGCCGTAGGAGGCCAGCGCATCGGTGTTGGCCTGGATGCGCACCGCCGGGCGCTGGCCGCCCTGCAGGGTCACCAGGCCGACGCCGTTGACCTGGCTGATCTTCAGCGCCAGGCGCGTGTTGACCAGGTTCTGCACCTCGGTCAGCGGCATGGTGTCCGAGGTGATGGCCAGGGTCAGCACCGGCGCATCGGCCGGATTCACCTTGGCGTACACCGGCGGCGCCGGCAGGTCGGTCGGCAGCAGCGAACCGCCGGCGTTGATCGCGGCCTGCACTTCCTGCTCGGCCACGTCGAGGGTTTCGCCGAGACTGAACTGCAGGGTGATGACGGACACGCCGGCGGCGCTGGTGGAACTCATGCGCGACAGCCCGGACATCTGGCCGAACTGGCGCTCCAGCGGCGCCGTCACGGTGCGCGCCATTACTTCCGGGCTGGCGCCCGGGTACAGGGTCTGCACCTGGATCGTCGGGAAGTCGACCTGGGGCAGCGCCGACAGCGGCAGGAATTTATACCCGACCAGGCCGGCCAGGATAATCGCCAGCATCAGCAGCGAGGTGGCGACCGGGCGGCGGATGAATGGAGCGGATGGGCTCATGCAAGCACCTCACCAGCAACTCGTCGTTCCCGCGCAGGCGGGAATGACGTAACTAGGACTTTCATTGTGCTGCTCCCTGCTGCTGGCGATGCTGGCGGCGCTGGCCGCCTTCCTGACTTTGCTGGCCCGGCTGCTGCGGCTGCGCGCCGGCATCCGCTGCCGGCGTCGCGCCAGGCGCCGCCGGTGCGGCACCGCCCTGAGCGGTCGCGCCCGCGGCACCGCCATGCTGGCCACGGCGGCCACCGGCACCCGCACCCTGCGGACGATCGCCCGGCAAGGTCACCTTGGCGCCATCCTTCAGGCGGTCGGCGCCTTCGGTGATCACGGTCTCGCCGCCCTGCAGGCCGCTGGTGACCTCGACGCGCTCGGCGGTCTGCTGGCCGCGCTTGACGTTACGCAGCGCCACCGTGCGGTTCTGCGGGTTCAGCACGTAGACGAAGTCGCCGCCCGAACCGTGGCGCAGCGCCGTCACCGGCACCGTCACCGCATTCTTGATCAGGTTGACCTGCAGGCGGATGTTCACGAACTGGCTCGGGAACAGTTTCAGCTGGTCGTTGCTGAAACGGGCCTTGGCGCGCACGGTGCCGGTCTGGGTGTCGACCTGGTTGTCGAGCGCCATGAAGCGGCCCGATGCCAACGTGTCGGTGCGGGTGCGGTCGAGCGCCGTCGCCGGCAGCGTCGCGTTGTCGTTGATGCGCTGCTGCAGCGTCGGCAAGTTGTCTTGCGGGACCGCGAATTCGACGTCGATCGGCGATTGCTGGGTGATGACGGCGATGCCGTTGGCGTCGCCCGAACTCACCAGGTTGCCGATGTCCACGGTGCGCAGGCCGACGCGGCCGCTGATCGGGGCACGCACCTGGGCGTAGCCGAGATTGATGCGGGCGATGCCTTCGGCTGCCTTGTCGGTGGTGACCGTGCCTTCCAGCTGCTTCACCAGCGCCGCCTGGGTATCCACGTCCTGGCGCGCGATCGAATCCTGTTCGAGCAGGGTCTGGTAGCGCTTCAGCAGCACACGTGCGCTTTCCAGCTGGGCTTCGTCGCGCTGGCGCTGGCCGGTGGCCTGCAGCAGGGCCATCTGCGAAGGACGCGGATCGATGGTGGCCAGCAGCTGGCCTTCCTTGACCAGCTGGCCCTCGGTAAAGTTGATTTTCTGGAGCACGCCGCCGACCTGCGGGCGCACCGTGGCCACGGCGGCCGGGGTGACGGTGCCGAGGGCATCGATCAGGATCGGGATGTCGGCGCGTTCAGCCTTGCCAACGCCGACCGTGGTGGCCGGCATGCCGCGTCCGCCGGGGCCGCCCCGCCCACCGCCACCGCCGCCCGGCCCTCCACCAGGTCCGCCTGCGCCCTGCCCGCGCGCCCCCGCTGCGGCACCGGCAGCGCCTTGCGGGTCCTGGTGCGTCAGGTGCCAGGCCAGCCAGCCGAGTCCGGCCATCGCCAGGATGGCGATGATGGTCCCGATGACGCGCGACCGGCGCGAACGCCGTGGGGTGGTGGTGGTCTTGTCCTTGTCCGGTGTAACGGTCGAATTCATTCTTGTCCTTGCGGCCGAGTGTTCAAAAGCACAATAAAAGTACCCATGACTTTACCATGGGGCGACCTGTCTTTATGTTTCATATCGTACAGAAGACAGCGACATCGGCGACGTTGGACACATGCCGATACAAGAACCCGGCATTGTCTTTACATAGTTGAACGCCGATCGCCTCACGAAGGCGGGAAATAAAAACAAAACGGGCGCGGAGGTAAGCGCGCCCGTCTTTCCGGCATATGCATGCCGGACTACATGTTGTTACAAACTCAAAGGCCGATCACGGCGCTTCGCACAGGCAGTGGGTCACCGCCGCGAAGGGCTGGCGCCGATCGGCCACCTGCGACAGCCAGCCGAGGTCGCGCGCGATGCCAGCCGCCGCGCCGCTCGACAGTGCGGCGCTGGATACCGGGTCCAGCAAGCCCAGTTTCACCTGCACGGTCAGGGCTTGTGCTTCCGAGACGCCCAGCTTGTCCAGCAGGCGCTCGGCCAGCGTCGTCGGCTGCTGCGCATAGGCGACGCGGAAATCGTCACCCAGCCTGGCCCGTTTGGCGGCCGAGCGCAGGGCGTCGCCGTAGCTGCCCACGCGGTCGACCAGGCCGCGTTCCCTGGCCTGGGCACCGGTCCATACCCGGCCCTGCCCCACCGCGTCGATTTTTTCGGGCGAGGTGCGGCGCGCGATGGCGGCCTTGGTGGTGAATTCGTCGTACACGTGGTTGATACTGGACTGGATCAGCTGGCCGAAGCGCGGGTCGAGCGGGCGCAGCGGATTGTAGGCATCGGCCAGCCAGGTCGTGGTGACGCCGGCGGTGTGGATGCCCAGCTTGTCGACCACCTTGTCGGCGGTCGGCAGGATCGCGAACACGCCGATCGAACCGGTGACCGTGGACGCATCGGCGATGACTTCGTCGGACGCCATCGAGATCCAGTAGCCGCCGGACGCCGCCACGTCGCCCATCGACACCACCACCGGCTTGCCGGCGGCACGCGTGAGCTCCAGCTCGCGCCGGATCAGTTCCGAGCCGTAGGGGCTGCCGCCCGGCGAATTGATGCGCAGGACCAGGGCCTTGACCTGCTTGTCCTCGCGCGCAGTGCGGATCAGGTTGGCCGTGGAGAGGCCACCGACCATGCCCGGACCGCCACTGCCTTCGGTAATATCGCCGCTTGCCACCACCACCGCCACCGCGTCGCCCAGCATCTTCTGCGGATGGCGCGCCACGTATTCCTCGAAGCCGACCTGGCGGAAGGTTTTATTGGTTTCATCGTAGACGCCGCGCTTGACCAGCATGGCGCGTACTTCATCGCGGGTTTTCAGGCCGTCGATCAGCTTCCAGTCGAGCGCTACCTTGCCGGCGTTGCCGTTGGCGGCCGTCATGCGCTGCGGCAGTTCCTCGATGCCCCTGGCCAGGCTGCCCGCGGGAAGCTTGCGCGCCTTTTCCACTTCGCCGGTGTAATTCGCCCACAGCGCGTTGTACAGGAAGCTGTCGGCCTCCTGCGCCGCCTGCGACGGGCCGTTGCCGATGTAGGGCTCGGCAAAGCTTTTATAGGTGCCGACCTTCATCAGGTTGACCGTGACGCCAACCTTGTCCAGGGCGTCGCGGTAGTAATTGCGGTGGCGGCCGAAGCCCTCGATCATCACCATGCCCATCGGGTGCAGGTAGATCTCACTGGCGTGGGACGCGATCAGGTAGCGCTTCTGGTCGTAGCTGCCGCCCCAGGCGACAACGGCCTTGCCCTTGGCCTTGACCCGTTCGACCGCGGCGCCGATCTCGCGCAGCGAAGCCAGGCCGCCGCCATCCATCTCGTCCAGCAGCAGCACGACGGTGCTGATCTTGCTGTCCTTGGCGGCGTTGTCGAGCGCGTTCAGCACATCGCGCAGCTGGACCAGGCGGCGCGCATTGCCGCTCAGGCCGGCCACGACCGAATCGCGCACGCTGCCGGCGCGTTCCTCGACCAGTTCGCCCTTGAGGTCGAGCACCAGCGCGGTCGTGGGCGCCAGCGGTTTGAGGCCGCCGCCGAAGATCGCCCAGAAGAAGACGATCAGGATCAGCAGGAAGATCAGGTTCAGCACGAAGCGGCGGGTGGCATCGAGGCCGCGCCAGAGCGCGCCTATGCCCCGGCGCATCGTGGAAAAGGGCTTGAAGGACATCGAATCTCCGATCAGGGATTTAAATAACTGAGGCTTCCGCCGGCGGACGGACCGTGGCGCGGCGCGAAATGGCAAACAAACCGATGAATACCAGGGCTCCGTTCAGGATAAGCAATTCCAGGCCGAGACGGTAGCCGCCCAACAAATATCGTTGGTAATGTTCGATCAAGGCACACAGGATGGGCGCACCGACCGTCATCCAGGGCACCAGGCGGTCGTTCAGGGAACGCCTCGTGATCATGCCGAAGGCGAACAGGCCGAGCAGCGGACCATAGGTATAACCCGCCACCTTCAGGACCACCCCGATCATGCTCGGGTCGTCCAGCCATTTGAAGACCATCACCAGCGCCAGGAACAGGAAAGCGAAGCCGAGGTGGACGTGGCGGCGCAGGCGCACCTTGGCGGCTTCGGACATATCGGCGCGACGCTGGATGCCGAGGATGTCGATGCAGAAGGTGGAAGTCAGCGCGGTGATGGCGCCGTCGGCGCTCGGGAACAGCGCCGAGATCAGCGCGATCAGGAAGACGATCTGCACGGCAGCAGGCAGATGGCCCATCACGGTGGCCGGGAAGATCTTGTCGCCGGTCGCCGTCACGCCTGCCAGCGGTGCGTACAGGTACAGCAGGCCGCCCAGGAACAGGAAGGAGCACAGCACCACCACCAGCACTGCGGTCAGGCTGAGCAAATTCTTTTGCGAGTCCTTCAGGGTCTTCACTGAAATCGTCTTCTGCATCATCTCCTGGTCCATGCCGGTCATGGTGATGGTGATGAAGGCGCCGGCCACGATCTGCTTGAGCCAGAAGCCGGGGGCGTTCGCATCCTGGTTGAACACGTGCGCCAGTCCGCGTGCCTGCATCTGCGCCAGGGCCTGCGGCACCGACAGGTCGAGCTCGCCGAGCAGGAAGGCGGCGCAGGCGAACAGGCCGGACAGCATGCAGCTGGTCTGCAGGGTGTCGGTCCAGACGATGGTTTTCACGCCGCCCTGGTAGGTGTACAGCAAGATCATGCCGAGGATGACGAAGGTGCTCAGCCAGAACGGCACGCCGAGGCGGTCGAGGATCAGGTTCTGCAGCACCGCCACCACCAGGTAGAGGCGCGCCGTGGCGCCGAACAGGCGCGACAGAATGAAGAAGCCGGCGCCGCTCTGGTAGGCGCGGCGGCCGAGGCGCACGTCGAGGTAGTGATAGATCGAAGTCAGCTTCATGCGGTAGTACAGCGGCAGCAGCAAGTACACCACCGCGATGTAGCCGATGACGTAGCCGATCAGCACCTGCAGGTAGCCGAAGCCGTCGGCGCCGACCGCGCCGGGCACGCTCACGAAGGTCACGCCGGACAGCGTGGTGCCGACCATGCCGAAGGCGACCAGCATCCAGTTGCTGCTCTTGTTACCGATGAAAAAACTGTCGTTGTTGGCGTTGCGCGAAGTCGCCCAGGCGACGCCCAGCAGCAGGGCGAAGTAAGCGATGAGAATGAAGAAGAGTAAAGCCGGGGACATCGGGGATTCCAGTGATTGTCGGATCGCCCAGCAATATACACGGTCCCGTGAAGTGATCCAACCCGTGGTCCACCCGTGGACCAAACCCCGGCCGGCTCAGATCCCCTGGGCAGGCGCCCGTTCGAAGGGGCCGATGCAGGCTTCCATGGTCTCGTTGGTGCACAGCACGAAGCGCGCGCCGGACGGGTGGAAGCGCACGTAACTGGTGACGCGGCCGCCCACCTCGGTGATCTCGCCGGCGCAATCCTTCTTGCCGTTGTCCTTGACGATCTTGTCTTCCAGTTTGTAGAAGCCCTTGACGCTCGGCTTTTCGGCGACCGTGAATTCGCTTTCCGAGACTTCTTCCTTGCTCTTGACCAGGGCCGTGCCGTCGCCACGGAAGTGGTAAGTCTCGGAACAGGCCAGTTGCGGGATGCTCAGGGTCCAGATGCCGAGCAGCGGATGGGAGGCCGACGGTGCGGCCCGCCCGGGCTGGGCGTGGGCGGTCATGGCTGCAAACAGCAGGGCAACGCTGGGGAGCAATCCGGTGAGCTTGCGCATGGTGATTCCTTGGAAGGTTGCACGCGAAACAGGACGGGATACGAGGGCATCCGGCGTTGCCATTATGGCAGACGGGGCGCGACGTCGGCGCGCCCCTCCAGGGGTCAGCTGGACTAAGTCAGCTGGACCAAGTCAGCTGGACCAACTTAGCCTTCCACCGGCGTCTTCGGCTTGGCCGGACGCCGTGCCCGCGGAGCCGCCTTGCGCGACGGTGCCTTGTGCGCCGAGCGGGTCGACTTCTTGCGGTCCGAGCTGTCGCCCTGGGTGTCGTCGCCTTCGCTGTCCGCACCCTGGGCGGTGGCCGTGCCGGCGGCATCGACCGCGGCGGCGGGATCGAACGCCAGCGCCGCGTCTTCAGCAACAGGCGCCGGTGCGTCATCTGGTGCTTCAGCAGGTGCCGCGGCAGCCGGCACCTCGGACGACGTGTCGATCGAGGCAGCCGCAGCCTTGCGGGCGGCAGGCTTGCGCGCCGCCCTGCGGCGTTCCTTCACCGCCGGCACTGGCCCGGCAGCGGCAGCGTCTTCGGTGTCGGCACCAGCCGCCGCGGACATCCCGGCCGCACTCGCCGCATCGGCCAGCGCCGCGATCGGCGACAGCTCGACCGGCGGCGCTTCCGCCAGGTCCGGCGTCGGTGCCGGCCAGGTGGCCAGGCCTGCCGCGTCGGCCGAGGCGGATGCCGTGCTGCCGTCCTGCGCCTGCTGGTCGCGGCCACCCTTGCGTCCGCGGCCGCCACGGCGGCGCGCTTCGCGTGCGCCGGTGCCGTTGGACGCCGATGGCGACGCTTCGGCCACCGCCTGCTCCAGCGGCAGCTCGCCCGTTGCATCAGTGCCCTCAGGTGCGCCCGGCTCGGACACCGCGCTCGCTTGCTCGACCTCGCTCGCGCCCAGGGATTCGGCCGGCAGGCTGCCGGCGCTGCGGTAGACATAGGTGCCGGATTTTTCGTCGCGGCCGAACTCGAACAGGCCGCGCGTCTGCGCTTCTTCGAGCAGGTTGCCGAAGGTGCGGAAGCCGTAATAGGTTTCGGTGAAGTCCGGACGGCGGCGCTTGAGCGTGTCCTTCAGCAGCGAGGCCCAGATCTTGCCGGTGTCGCCGCGTTCCGAGACCAGCGCGTCGAAGGTCTCGACCACCATCTCCAGCGCCTGCAGCTTGCGCGCCTCCATCTCCTCCTTCTTGCGGTTGCTTTCGTCGGCGGGACGGCGGCCCTGCTGCGACGAAGACGGCGACTGCGGCTGGGCCTTGCGCTCGTCGCGCTTGGCGGCGGCGCGGCGCACTTCACGCACCAGGTCGTCGTAGAAGATGAATTCGTCGCAGTTGGCCACCAGCAGGTCAGAGGTCGACTGCTTGACGCCTACGCCGATCACGCGCTTGGCGTTCTCGCGCAGCTTGGAGACCAGCGGCGAAAAGTCGGAGTCGCCGCTGACGATCACAAAGGTATCGACGTGGGCCTTGGTGTAGCACAGGTCGAGGGCGTCGACGACCATGCGGATGTCGGCCGAGTTCTTGCCCGACTGGCGCACGTGCGGAATTTCGATCAGTTCGAAGTTCGCTTCGTGCATGGTGCCCTTGAAGCTCTTGTAGCGATCCCAGTCGCAATAGGCTTTCTTGACCACGATGCTGCCCTTGAGCAGCAGGCGTTCGAGGACGAGCTTGATGTCGAATTTCTCGTAGTTCGCATCGCGTACGCCCAGCGCGACGTTCTCGAAGTCGCAGAACACGGCCATGCTGATGTTTTCGGAAGATGAAGCCATATGTTGTTGTGTGATGATGGATGGACAAGCTATGCACTGATTATACGCAACCTGGCGGCCGTGCTCGGCGTTGGGAACGACGAATCGGAACGCCATGGCCGATCTCCGCTTCAATTGCCGCGCGGATTTCATCGAACTCGTTGTCAAATTACTCACATTGCATACAATGTCCTCACGCATGACCACTCTTGTCTTCCGTCCACTCGCTGGAAGCGATGTCGGACTTCACCGATCCGTACATTGCCTGGCCCGCCGGCGCCGGTGCGCGCCGCGGTGCTGGCCGGGCAGGCGCAAAGCTTCATGCGCCGGCGCCTGGTGCTCGAACACGGCAGCTTCTACCCGGGCACCGGGCTGATGGTCAAGCCGGTCGAACTGGAGGCGCTGGCACGCCGGGCCGAGCAGATGACGGCCACAGCACTTGCAGAAGCGCTCAAAGCCGCGCCAGCGTAGCCGGGTCGCCGGCGCCGTCGAAGAACTGGTCGAGGCAGGTCTGGAACACCGCCTCGTCCGGCGCCACCTCGGCGAACAGCGTCATCGAGGAATGGAATTTCAGGTCGTCGGGGTGGTCGAAGATGGCGTCGGCCGTGCGGTCGTCATGGGCGGCCACGGCCGCGGCGCAGGTGCGCAGGCGCGGCCCCAGCACCGGGTGCGCCAGGTAGGCAGCGGCTTCGTCTTCCGACGCGATCGCGTAGCGGCGCGCCATCTCGCTGCTTCCGAGCCCGGCAATCTGCGGGAAGATGAACCACATCCAGTGGCTGCGCTTGCGGCCCGCCTGCAATTCGGCCAGGGCCTGGTCGTAGACGCCGCGCTGGGCGTCGACAAAACGTTCGAGATCGAAATCGGTATCCATGGTAAAGCCTCCCGCGGACATGCTACCGCGCCCGGACGATTTGCTAAAGTGAGCCCCGTCCAACGGAATCGGCTGTCCTACTTTCCCCTCCCGCCCACCATGAAGCCAGAACACCTGACCCTGCTCCTCACCCGCGACATGCCCTTCGGTAAATATGAAGGCCGCAAGATCGCCGACCTGCCCGGCCATTACCTGGCCTGGTTTGCGCGCGAAGGTTTTCCCAGGGGCGAGCTGGGCGAACTGCTCGAACTGATGTATGAGCTCGACCATAACGCCTTGCGCGGCCTGCTGGATCCGCTGCGGCGCTGAGCCAGGACCAACGTTCGATTTTTTCGATGATAAGTCTTTAAACTACTCGTTTTTCAAGCGCGCCATCCGCACTTATACTGGCATCCATGCATTCGAAAACATCCACAAATAACCAAGGAGCAGATCATGCTGGAAGTACGCAAAAGTGAAGAACGTGGCGCCGCCCATCACGGCTGGCTGGATTCCAAACACAGCTTTTCCTTCGCCGACTATTACGATCCGCGCCACAGCGGCTTTGGCCCGCTGCGGGTGATCAACGAAGACCGCGTCGCAGCGGGCGCCGGCTTCGGCACCCACGGCCACCGCGACATGGAAATCATTTCGTATGTGCTGGACGGCGCGCTCGAGCACAAGGACAGCATGGGCACCGGTTCGGTGCTGCACTACGGCGACGTGCAGGTCATGAGTGCCGGCAGCGGCGTGCGTCACAGCGAGTTCAACGGTTCCAAGACCGAGCAGGTGCACTTCCTGCAAATCTGGATCCAGCCGAACGTCGGAGGCATTCCGCCGCGCTATGAGGAAAAGCACATCCCGCTGGCCGACAAGCAGGGCAAGCTGCGCCTGATCGCTTCCAGCGACGGCCGCGACGGCTCGGTGCTGATCCACCAGGATGCGGCGCTGTATGCCACGGTGCTGAATGGCGCCGAAGGCGTCGAACACGCCCTGGCGACCGGACGCCTGGCCTATGTGCACGTGATCCGCGGCCAGGTGACGGTCAATGGCGTCGCCTTGAAAGGCGGCGATGCCCTGAAGCTGAGCGAGGAAGCGCGCGTCGAACTGACCCAGGCCGACAATGCGGAAGTGCTGTTGTTCGACTTGCCACGCTGATACATTGACAATACGTAATAAGCTGTAACGGAAGAAGGCATCTGTGGGTTGCTGGCGCAAGATGTGTCGGCAACCAGTCACATGCACGCCAGAAAACCACACTGTTGCGGCGGGAACGTTAAATTGCATGTGATAATGAATCCTCACAGCAACTTTTCGTTCCCAAAATCATGAGCGCAAAACCAACCGTCCTCGTCGTCGAGGATGATGTTCACATCGCACAGGTTCTCACCTTCATGCTCGAACGTCAGGGCTACAAGGTCGATTACGCCGAGGATGGCCGTGCCGCCGTCCAGTACATCGTATCCAAGCCGGTACCCGACCTGATCCTGCTCGATGTCATGCTGCCCTATGTCGACGGCTTCGAAGTCATCGGCCTGATCCGCGCCCGAGAAGGCTGGGAACAGGTGCCGGTGCTGATGCTGACCGCCAAGAGCAGCGAGCAGGACACCGTGCGCGCCCTCGACGCCGGCGCCAACGACTTCATCATCAAACCTTTCCAGCCGATGGAACTGCTGGCGCGCCTGCGCCGCTACCTGCCGGCCGCCTGATCCTCGCGTGCGCCAGCCTGCGGCGCGCCATTCACCACGCATGCCCGCACACTGTTGACCTGCGCCGGCCCTGCCGGGTAACTGCTAGTATGTCAAAAAAGCGGACCCTGCGTATGCAACTACAATCCCAGCGAGACAGCAAGGCGTCTTCCCCGCCGGCCGGGGTGAAGCGGCGCCTGGACGATTTCCTCGAGCACCTGCCTGCTGGCGTCACCGTGCACGACCTCGACGGCTGCATCGTCATGGCCAACCGCCTGGCGGGCAAGCTGCTGGGCCGCAGCGAAGACGAGCTGATCGGCATCCGGATCGACACCACCGATTGGCAGGTGGTCCATGAAGACCATACGCCGATGGCGCCGGAAGACTATCCGGTCAACCAGGTGCTGCGCACCGGCATCAAGGTCACCGGCCTGATCCTGGGACTGCCCGCCCGCCATGGGCCGCACAGGCCGACCCCGTGCTGGATGATCTGCAACGCCTATCCCGAGACCGACGACGGCAGCCTGAAGGGCGTGGTGGTCTGCTTCACCGACTGCACCGAACTCAAGGCGGCCCAGCACCGGCTGCTGAAGTCCGAGGAGCGCCTGCGCCTGATGCTGGAAGGCTCGAGCGACGCCCCCTGGGACTGGGACCTGGTCAGCGGCGAAACCTATTATTCCGAGCGCTGGTGGGACATGCTCGGCTACCGTCCCGGCGAATTGCGGGCCGACCGCGCCACCTGGCGCCGCCTGCTGCATCCCGACGACCTGGCCCACGTGACCGCCTTCATGGCCGACTTGCTGGCGGGCGGACGCACCACCTACAGCATCGAACTGCGCCTTCTCCACCACGCCGGCCATTACGTGCCGGTGCTGACCCGCGGCGTCGTGCTGCGCGACGCCGGCGGCCGGGCGCTGCGCATGTCCGGCACCAACACCGACCTCACCGAGCGCAAGCAGTCCGAGCGGCGCATCTACGAACTGGCGTATTTCGACCCGCTCACCGGCCTGCCCAACCGCCGCTTCCTGATCGAGGAACTCGACAAGACCCTGGCGCGCCACAGCCGTTCCGGCCAGTTCGGCGCCCTGCTCTTCATCGACCTCGACAACTTCAAGCTGCTCAACGACACCATGGGCCACGACGTCGGCGACATGCTGCTGCGCCAGGTGGCCGGCCGCCTGCGCCAGGCGCTGCGCGACAGCGACCAGCTGGCGCGCCTGGGCGGCGACGAATTCGTGGTGGTGCTGGAAAACCTGGGCACCAGCACCGCGGACGCCACCCCGCACGCCGACCACGTGGCGCGCAAGATCCTGGCGCTGCTGGGCCAGCCCTACGAGCTGCCCGGCAGCCCCAGTCCGCGCACGCCCAGCATCGGCATCACCCTGTTCGGCGGCGGTGCGGGCGGCATCGCCGGCGGACTCGACACCCTGCTGCGCCAGGCCGACCTGGCCATGTACCGCGCCAAGGCCGACGGCCGCAACACCGCGCGCTTCTTCGACCCGAGCATGCAGGCCGCGGCCGAACGCCAGGCCGCGCTCGACCGCGCGCTGCGCGACGGCCTGGCGCGGCGCCAGTTCGTGCTGTACTGCCAGCCGCAATTCGACACCGAAGGCCGCCTGATCGGGGCCGAGGCGCTGGCGCGCTGGGAACACGGTGAACATGGCCTGATCGGGCCCGGCGAATTCATCGCCCAGGCCGAAGCCAGCGGCCTGATCGTCCCGCTCGGGCAGCAGGTGCTGGAAGAAGGCTGCCGCACGCTGGCGCGCTGGTCGGCCGACCCAGTGCTGGGCCAATTGAAGCTGTCGATCAACGTCAGCGTGCGCCAGCTGCGCGACCCCGGCTTTCCGCAAACGGTGCAGGCCCTGCTGGCCGACAGCGGCGCCAGTGCCGACAAGCTGTGCCTGGAACTGAGCGAGAACGTGTTCGTCGATAACATGCAGGAGCTGATCCAGCGCATGCAGCAGTTGCGCGAACAGGGTATCGCCTTTTCGCTCGACGACTTCGGCAACGGCACTTCCTCGCTGGCCTGCCTGATGCGCTTCCCGCTGGCGGCGCTGAAGATCGACCGCAGCTTCGTGCGCGACGTCAGCGCCAACAGCGCCACCATCGTCGAAGCCATCGTGGCACTGGCGCGCAAGCTCAAGCTCGAGGTGGTGGCCGAGGGCGTGGAGCACGAGGACCAGCGCGAATTCATGGTCGGCTGCGGCTGCGACGCGCTGCAGGGCTATCTGCTGGGAAGACCGGTGCCGCTGCTGGAATTCGAGCGGATATACGGCACCTCGCGCGCGAGCCAGGCCCTGCCAACTAAAGTATCCAAAAAGTAATTTTAGTTACACCATTAAGTTGAGTGTCGGTAAAATTTACACCCTGTATTGACTTGTCATCAAACTTTAATAATTTTCTAAAAGAAATCAATGACCTAAGTAAATACATCGATTCTGGCACGGCTATTGCATTCTCCCAAGGTTCACACAACAAACCTTAAGGGATGTCCACATGTCGCTGAATCTGATGAAACGTTTGAAAAGCGCGGTCGTCGTTGCTGCCCTGTTGTCGGCGGGTGCCGCGAATGCCGCCTTGTACCAGTTCACGCTGACCGGGGATTACACCGCGAGCTGGCAGTTGAACTCCACGGGCACCCCGGACGATGGCGCAAGCGGTGTCGGCTTCGTTATCTTCGATGTCGAGGGTAATTTCCCAGGATCTGCGATCGATGTCGCCGACCTGTATTTCTACAACGCCGACGAAGCCGGCGGCATGGAAATCTATGATTACTATGGCGGCGGTTACGATCTGCTCCTGACTGACGGCCCACAGCTGTACACCGGTAACGAAGAAGGCATCATCACCTTCCTGACCGGTTCGTTCAACATGAGCGATTTCGACGGCCCGGGCAGCTACACCCTGACCGTGACCAATCTCGACGCCGTGCCCGATCCGGGCACGCCCGGCGAAGTGCCCGAGCCGGCCAGCATCGCCATGGTCCTCGGCGGCCTGGGCCTGATGGCCGGCCTGCGCAAGCGCCGCAAGCTCAACTAAGCTGCTACACGGGGTCCGGCCGGGCTTGCCGCATCGGCCGGACCCAATCGTGTGACGTCCGGAAGGGCGCGATGTTATCTTTATGATAATTATCGATACCGCCTCCACACCGACGCCATGCACACTCCCCGCCGCAAGAAACGCCAATCCGGTTTCACCCTGATCGAAATGATCGCCGTGATCGGCGTCGTTGGCGTCGTCAGCGCCACCGCCGTGCCGCGCCTGACGGCACTCACCGGCGAAGCACGCTACGCGTCGCTCAAGACGGCGCAGCGCGCCCTGCTGGGTGTTGCTTCTTCGGCCCACGGACAGTTCATGATCGATGGCGCCGCCACCCAGGACTTCGAAGACGTGTCGCTGCCGATGGTGCATGGCTACCCCGGCGCGGACCCGGCCGTGCTGGAGGCCGCCGGCCTGGCGCGCGGCTACACGGTCCAGGCGGCGGATGCCGGATCGCTGACCATCGTGCCCAGCGACCTCGCGGGCACTGCCGGGGCGGCGCGCTGCCACCTGGTCTACACCCAGAGCACCGGCCCGCGCCGTCCGCCCGCCGTGACGCTGGCCACGACGGCCACGGCCGCCGCCTGTACTTAAGGCACTTGGCGGGCCTCGCTGACCTTGATGTTGAGGTCGACAGCCTGTTCCGTCACCGGCAACTCGATCGTGAAGGTGGTCCCCTGCCCGACAACGCTATCGAAGCGAATGGTGCCGCCGTGCGCTTCGACGATGGTCTTGCAGATCGACAGCCCCAGCCCGGTACCGCCGCTGCGCCGCGCATTGGTGCCGTCGGCCTGGGCGAAGCGCTGGAATACGCGGCCATGGAAGGTTTCGGGAATGCCGGCGCCCTGGTCGGACACCGACAGGCGCACACAATTGCCGCCGTCCGCCACCCGCGTCACGACCGTCGTCCCCGGCTCCGAAAACTTGATCGCGTTCGACAGCAGATTCGTGAGGACCTGGGTCATGCGGTCGCGGTCGATACCGGCGCGGCAGGCCGCGGCACCCGGGCCGGCTTCGCACACCAGCGTGACGCCGGCCCGCGCCGCCAGGCTGGCCATGGCAACCACCGCCGCCTCGGCGATCGGCAGCAGCGGCTGCGCCTTGTGGTCGAAGGCCATGCGGCCGGCGTCCATCTTCTGGATATCGAGCACTTCGCCGATCAGGCGCACCAGGCGCTCGGAGCTGGCGTTCGCGATGCCGACCAAGCCCCGGGCATCGGCCGGCAATTCGCCCGCCATGCCGTCGGCCAGCAGGGCCAGCGAGGCGCTGATCGAGGTCAGCGGGGTGCGCAGCTCGTGCGAGACCGTCGAGACGAACTCGTTCTTCATGCGCTCGACCTGTTTGCGGCCCGAGATGTCGTGGGCGAAGATGCTGAAGAAGGGTCCCTCGGGAGTGCGGGCGATCCCGGCGGTCATCTCGACCGCCACTTCGCTGCCGTCGCGCCGCGCCAGCACGCGCTCGACGCGCCTGCCCTGGATCTCCAGCTGGCCGGTTTCGCGGAAGCCTTGCAGCGCCGCCAGGGCGCGGGGGCGGTAACGCTCCGGCACCATCAATTCGGCAGGCTGGCCCAGCACCTCTTCGCGGCGCCAGCCCAGCATGGCTTCCGCGGCCGCGTTCCAGTCGACCAGGCGGCCCTGCATGTCGATGGCGACAAAGGCATCCTGGATCGTTGCGAGAATGGTGTCGATGCGCTGCTTGCCGGCGCTGACCGTCCGCACCGCCACCTCCAGCTCGCGCGTCCGCTGTTCGACCCGCTGTTCCAGCGTGGCGTTGAGCTCCTTCAGTTCTGCGCCCTGGCGCACCAGGTCGTCCACCAGCGCGTCCAGGGTGCCGGACAGGTCCTGCACCTCGACGTAGCGCCCACCGCGGGCGCCGAGCTTGACGGGCTCCCCGGCGCGGATAAGGCGCGCCGACTCGGCCAGTTCGCCCAGCGGACGGGTGACGCGGCGCGCCACCAGCACACCGGCCAGGGAGAACAGCGCCGCCAGCAGCACGCCGGCAATCAGGCCGTATTCGCGCAGGCGCCGCACCGGTCCGTAGGCGTCGACCACGTCCTGGCGCACCAGCACGGTCCAGCCCAGGCCAGGATACTCGGCGTGGCCGCGCCCGCGCGCGTAGCCGACCAGGTAGGATTTGCCGTCCGGCCAGGACTCGACCAGGTAAGCGCTGTCCTTATTGGCGCGCGCCAGGTCCAGGCTGGCCAGCGCCAGGCGGTGGCCGGCCGTCCCGGGCGGTCCGAGCAGGACAAGGCCGCGGGCGTCGACGATCAGGGCCTCGACGTGGCGGCGCGCGCTCACGCTGGCCATGACCGAGCGTTCGACGTCGCGTGCCCATTGCCAGGACAAATGGGCGCCCAGCACACCGACGATGTCGCCCCTGGCGTCCAGATAGGGAAAGGCGATGTCGACGAAACGCCAGGGCTCGGCCTGGCGCGGCAGCAGGCGCGACAGCAGCATGGCTTCGTGCACGTCGCCGACGTGGGTGCCCTTGAGCGCGTCGCGGAACCACGGCCGGGCCGAGACGTCGGCGCCTTCCAGCAAGCCGCGGGCGGCGACCTGCACCTTGCCGTCGGCGCCGGCCATGCCGATCCAGCTGTAATAACCGTAGCTGGCCTGGACCCGGTCCAGGGTGGCGCGGCGCTGGGCCTGGGGCGCGCCGGCGCCGAGGTCCTGGCGCTGGGCGATCAGGCCCACTTCGCGGTAGCGTTCGAACATGCCGCGCTCCAGCTTGTCGGAGGTCTGGGCGGCGCGGTCGGCCAGGCCGTGGCCGATGCCGTTCTTGACCTGTTCAGTGGCCTTGTGCTCGATGAGGGCGGTCAGGGCCAGGGTCAGGACGATGGAGAGCAGCGAAAAGGCGAGCGCCATCCACGCGCCCAGCGCGCGCGGCAGCAGCCGGTGAAGGAAGGTGCGGACGGTCGGCATGAAGATAAGGAAGGGAAAGCTGGCGCCAGCCTAGCACAGCGATGATGCTTTTAGTAAATATCTTTGGTGTAAATAGGCCCTTTTGCACGGCCCTGTCGGATTTCCGGTAAACTCTCCCGTTACTCCATATCGCACTGCTTTCGCTCCAGGAAACACCGCCATGCAAGACAACGCCGTCACGCAAGACAACGCCGCCCTCCTCGACTACGTCACCTCGTGCACGCTGCCGACGCCGTGGGCACAGTTCACGCTGCACGCTTTCGTCGAGCATTCCACCGGCAAGGAGCACCTGGCCATGGTCCTCGGCGACGTGTCGGGCGAACCGCCGCTGGCGCGCATCCACTCGGAATGCCTGACCGGCGACGTGATGTTCTCGCAACGCTGCGACTGCGGCGCCCAGCTCGAGGGCGCGCTCAAGAAAATCGCCGCCGAAGGCCGCGGCATCCTGCTCTACCTGCGCCAGGAAGGCCGCGGCATCGGCCTGGTCAACAAGATCCGCGCCTACCGCCTGCAGGAAGCCGGCGCCGACACCGTGGAAGCCAACCTGCAGCTGGGCTTCCATGCCGACGCCCGCAACTACGAGCTGGTGCTGCCGATGCTGCAGCAGTTCGGCATCGAGGCGGTGCGCCTGATGACCAACAACCCGCGCAAGATCGCGGCGCTGGAAAAGCTCGGCATCCGGGTCGCCGGCCGCGTGCCGCTGCTGGTCAACCGCAACGCCTTCAACACCAGTTACCTCGACACCAAGCAGGCCAAGCTGGGCCACATGATGACCCCGGCCATCGAGCCGGCGCTGGACGGCGAACTGTAAATCATCCGATGGGCGAATCTGGCAAGATGAAACTTGATCATCTTGCCAGCCGAAGGATGGAATGCGCCCTGCTCCGATTCCGCTCCTCTTTGTTTGTGTCCTCGCCGCAGCCGCCTTTGCGCTCGCTGTTGGAGCGCTGGCCGCCGCACCTGCCGCCCAGCGCATCCAGGGCGGCCGCGCCGCCTCCCAGCCCGGACCGATGGCGGCACCGGCGCTGACCACGCCGCCGGCCACCCCACCCGCCACCACCCCGCCCGCGCCCGGTCCCGGCGAGACCGACGACAGCGCCACCCTGCCCACACCCTCGACCGCCGCCCAGCAGGTGTATGCGGCCGCCCGCGCCGACCTGCTGCAGATCCGCATGCTGCTGCGGAACGGGCGCAGCCAGTCCACCGTCGGTTCCGGCTTCCTGATCGGCAGCGGCAACCTGGTGCTGACCAATTACCACGTGGTGTCCCAGATGGCGCTCGATCCCGACGTCTACATCGGCGAGTACGTCGACACCGACGGCAAGGGCGGTGCCATCGAATTGATGGCGGTGGACGTGCTGCACGACCTGGCGGTGGTGCGCGTCGAACGCCACGGGACCGGCTTTTTCCGCATGCCCGAGCACCCGGCGCCGCTGATCCAGGGCCAGTACCTCTACTCGCTCGGCAACCCGCTCGACCTCGGCTTCGCCATCTCGGAAGGCGCGTACAACGGCGTGATCACGCGCAGCTTCTACGAGCAGCTGATCTTCACGGGGCCGATCAATGCCGGCATGAGCGGCGGCCCCAGCGTGACCGCCACCGGCATGGTGGCCGGCGTCAACGTCTCCAAACGCCGCGACGGCGAATCGGTCAGCTTCCTGGTGCCGGCCCGCTATGCGCAGGACTTGCTGGCGCGGGTGCAGCAGCAGACGGCACGCCAGCCGCACCCGCCCAGAAATTTCAGTCCGCTGATCGCCCAGCAGCTGCTGGCGCACCAGCGCGAGATGATGGACCGCCTGCTGGCCGAGCCGCTGTCGATCAAGACCATGGGCCCCTACCGCGTGCCAGTGCGCGAATCGCAGCAGCTGCGTTGCTGGGGGCGGTCCAACTTCCGCGCCGAAGCCGAGTACACCCTGGATGCGGTCAGCTGCGCCATGGAGGCCGCGATCTACGTGTCGGACACCCAGCAGACCGGGCACGTGTCGATGACCCACCAGTACCTGCGCTCGGCCAGCCTGCGGCCGCTGCAGTTCTCGGCGCTGGCCAGCGGCCGCTTCCGGGTCGACCGCATCGGCTACTCGACAAACAACGCGCGCGACACGCGCCTGACCCGCCCCGCCTGCAGCGAGCAGTTCGTGCACACCGCCACCCTCCCGGTGCGCGCGGTGACCTGCGTGCGCGCCTACCGCAAGTTCGCCGGCCTGTACAACTTCACCCTGCTCACCGCCAGCACCGACGACGGCCAGGCCAGCCTGCAGAGCCGCCTCGACCTGGCCGGCGTCTCCTACGAGAACGGCACCCGCGCCACGCGCGCCTTCCTGTCCGCACTTGGACGGAGCCGGCGATGAGCGGGCCATCGCTTCAGGGTCCCTCGCTTCACGGTCCATATTACGTCGAGCTGCTGGCGCGCTCCGGCGAAGTGCTGCAGCGCCAGCGCGTGGACAGCCTGCCGATCCGGCTCGGGCGCGGCTACGGCAACGACGTGATCCTCGACGACGACTACGCCGCCGCCGCGCACGCGGTGGCCGAGCTGGATGCGGGCGGACGCCTGGTGTTGCGCGACCTTGGCTCGCGCAACGGCATCCACCACCGCGGCCGCCGCCATGCCGAACTGGTCCTGGACGGCGACACCGTGGCGCGCATCGGCCATACCCGCTTCCGCATCCGCGCCGCCGGTTTTCCCGTCGCGCCGGAACTGCGCGACCGCACCCTGCACCGCTGGGAAGGCGCGCTGCCGGGCGCCGCCGGGACCCTGCTGGTGTGCGTGGTCAGCCTGTTCGCGCGCTGGCTGAGCGACATCCAGTACTTCGAGCTGGTGCGTTATTTCGAGGCGCTGGCCTGGGGCGTGGGTGCGGCGCTGTTGTGGAGCGGCGCCTGGGCCTTCGCCAACCGCCTGTTCGGCCGCCACGCCCGCCTCGGGCGTCACCTGTTCGTGTTCGGCTGCGGCCTGCTGGCGCTGGGGGCCTACGTGCTGCTGGCGAGCGTGCTCGGTTACGCCTTCTCGATCGAGGCCTTCACCCATTACGCCTCGCACGTGGCGACGCTGCTGCTGGCCGGGACGATCTACTTCCACCTCTGCACCATCCGCCCGCCGCACCGGCGCCGCTACCGCTGGCTGTGCGCCGCCATGGCGGTACTGGGCTCGGGCCTGATCCTGGTCGGCAACGTGCAGCGCAGCGGACGCTTTTCCGACGAACTCTACATGTGGGTACTGCTGCCGCCCGAGTTGCGCGTCAGCCACGACCATGGCATCGACGAATTCATGCGCGAGGTGGACGGGATGAAGGAGCAGCTCGACCGGGGGCGCGGCAGGAAGCCGGGCGAGGACGCGATCGAGGATTGAAGGTTTTGACAAGCCGGCGCGGATACTCCATTATTTCCGCATGACCATATTGCGCCGTAACCAGGTATTCGTCCTGGCCTGGATCCTGTTCTGGACCTTGCAGGTCTATGTCGCGGTGCTGGATTTCATCCGTAACGAGCACAGCGACGCGCTGTGGAAGCCCATTCTGTGGGAAAGCTCGTCGGCGCTGGTCTGCACCTTGCTGGCCCTGGTCCAGTTGCGCGGTTCGCGCGCCGATGCCCGCCTGCTCGGCACGCCGTGGCGCTGGTTCGCCCGCCAGGCGCGCTGGCTGCCGCTGTACTGGATTGCCTTCGTGCCGCTGGCCTTCGGCATCCGCCACGGCGTGTATGCGCTGATGGGCGCCACCTATCACCACGACCCTTTGCCGCGGCTGTTCCTGTACGAGTCGGTCAAGATTTCTATCTTCGCCGGCCTGCTGACCGCGATCCGCTTCGGGGTCGAGTCCTACCGTGCGCTGCTCGAGCAAACACTGCAGGCCGAACAGGCCAATGCCCTGCTGCGCCAGGCCCAGCTGCAGCGCCTGACGCGGCAGATGCAGCCGCACTTCCTGTTCAACGCCCTGAATACGATTTCCTCGCTGATGCATGGCGATGTCGACAAGGCCGACGCCACCCTGATGCGCCTGGCCGACGTGCTGCGCGCCACCCTCGACCTGGGCCAGGACGACCAGGCGCCCCTGGCCGACGAGCTGCGGCTGGCGCGCGGCTATGCCGGCGTGATGGCCGAACGCTTTGCGGGCCGGGTCGAGATTGGCTGGGACATCGAGGCCGGCCTGGCCGGCACGCCAGTCCCCGTGATGAGCCTGCAGCCGCTGCTGGAAAACGTGTTCAAGCACACGGTCGAACGGCGCCGCGGCCTGACCCGCATCCAGGTATCGGCCCGGCGCCGCGACGGCGCGTTGGTGCTACGTGTGGACGACGATGCCGGTCGCCTGACAGGGAGCTTGGCCGGCGTGTCTGATTCTGCCCGGTTTGCGGACACATCTCCGGCCGGATCGGCGGCCGAGCTCGCGGCGAAATCCACGGCTGAATCCGCAGTTGAATCCGCGGCCGAAGCCGGAGACGGCCGCCACGCCCCGGGCGGCATCGGTCTGGCCAACCTGCGCGCACGCCTGGCCGCAATGCATGGCCAGCATGCCGCACTGGATTTGTCGGCATTGCCGCAAGGCGGCGTACGCGCCGAGATAAGGCTGCCGTGCGCCTCCTGATCGTCGACGACGAGCGCCCGGCGCGCGAGCGGCTGCGCCGCCTGCTGGCACAGGAAGGCGGCCTGGCCGGCGTCGTCGCCGTGGACGAAGCGGCCGACGGCTTCGAGGCGCTGGCACGGATCGAGGCTTGCCGTCCGGACGCCATCCTGCTCGACATCGACATGCCGGAACTGTCCGGCATCGAGCTGGCGGCCTCGCTGCCCGATCCGGCACCGCTGGTGGTGTTCCTGACCGCGCACGGCGAATACGCCCTGCAGGCCTTTGACGTCGACGCCATCGATTACCTGCTCAAGCCCTGCGACGGGCCGCGCCTGCAACGTGCGCTGCAGCGTCTGCGGTCCCGGCTGGAAGAACAAGGACCGCAAACACACGCGATTCAGACTGAACTGCCTCAGGCTCAGGCTCAGACGCAGACTCGGACTCAGACCCAAGCCCTGCCCCGGCTGCCGGAGCGCCCGCTGCACCAGCTGCTGGTATCGGAGCGCGGCGGTACGCGGGTGCTGCGCATTGCCGACATCGGCTGGATCGAAACCGCCGACAACTACGTGGCCCTGCACACCGACGACGGCAGCCCCTTGCTGCGCCAGACCCTGGCCGGCTTGCTGCCGCGCCTCGGTCCGGCGTTTGTACGCTGCCACCGGCGTGCCGCCGTGCAGCTCGACTGGATCGCACGAATACTGCCGCGCGACAAAGGCGACTGCGAACTGCTGTTGCGCAACGGAGCATCCGTGCCATGCAGCCGCCAGTATCGCGACACCGTACTGCAACTGCTCTAAGTACTCGCCACTCTATTTCAACTGCTCTAAGTACTCGCCACTCTATTTATTAGTGCGACATTGCGCCGCGCTGGCCCTGGCTGCCGCCCTGGCCCTGGTTCGGCTGGATCGGTTGCCGGCCGCTGCCGTCACCACCGTTGTAAGCACCTTCGCTGCCGCTGTCGGCGCGCGACTGCCCATCGGCACGCTTGAACGGATCGGAGAACTGCTGGATGTTTTCCTGCTGGGCACGCAGGCCCCGTTCGGTCTGCTCGGTAGCGTCGCGCGCCACCTCGTCGGCCAGCGCGCGTGCGGTGCGGGAGGTGTTCTGCACGTGCTGCTCGGTCACGCGTGCCAGGTCGACCTGGGTATCGGCGGCCAGGCGGGTGATGTGCTGCTGGTAGGCGCGCAGCTTGTCGCTGGCCGGCTGGGCGCGCGAGGCGGCGGCGCCCAGCACGTCGGACTGACGGTTGGCGCTGACCACCTGCTTGCCGATCAATGCCGTTTCTTCCAGCATGGTCTGGGTCAGCTGGATGTTCAGGTCGATCATCTGCTGGAAGGAGCGGAAGAACGATTTGGACACGTCGTTCAGGAAAGCGGTCTGCGCATCGACATGGGTACGCACTGCGGGGTTCACTGCGTTTGGATAGGGAAACATGGGTTTGCCTCGTTAAGTGAAGGATTGATTGATCGGACAGCGCTGCATGGCTTGCCGCAGGTTTGCTGCAGCGCCGCACTCGGCCTGCGGCACGAAGCTCACAGACTACGGGCAACAGACTATTCACCTTTGATATGCGCTAAGGGTGCCGGGCTTGCCTTAGTCGAAATCGCCATGGCTGGCGCGATACTTGCATAGGTTCAATTACCCAATCTCGCCAAGGAGCCGCCATGTTCTTGCCCAATGATGTGATCCGCTACGAGGACCCGCAGCGCAGCATGCGTATCTTGTGGATCGACCGTGGACGCGGCCTGGCCTGGACCTTCGAACTGGGCCAGCCCCGCTCCCAGCCTGGCTGCGTGACGCTGCAGGGCCTGGCCGACGATGTGCAGGCCCGGCGCGCCCACCTGCTGCTGCAGGACCCCTGGGCCGCCCCGCCGCCGCCCGCCGTGCTGCCGCAGAAACACCGCGACCTGCAGGCCAAGGCCTGGGACATCGTGCGCTGCCTGCAGGCGGACCTGCCATCCCTGTATGCGCCGCGCGCGCGTGCGGCCCTGGTGGCGCAATGCGCGCAGGCGCACCGCGTGTCGCGTCCGAGCGTGCTGCGTTACCTGCGCCGCTTCTGGGAACGCGGCCAGACAATCGACGCCCTGCTGCCCGACTACGGCAACTCGGGTGCGCGCGGCAAGACCCGCGGCGCCAACGAGGGCGTCAAGCGTGGACGCCCGCGCAAGGCCGGCCAACCGCCCGGCCTGAACATCGATGCCGCCACCCGCGTCACCTTCCGCAGCGCGGTCATGCGCTATCGCCTCACCCATCCGGCGTTTTCGCGGCGCGGCGCCTATCGCCAGATGTTGGATGAGTTCTATAGGGGACGCGAGCCCGGCGCCGTGCCCAGCTTTGGCCAGTTCAGCTACTGGCTCGACAAGGACGGCACCGGCACGCCCGAGCCGCCACCGCTTGCCACCATGGTGCGCGAAGCGGCGCCGTCGTGACCGATGCGGTGCAGCCGGGACCGGTCTGGTGCAGCACACCAGACCGGTCTCGATCTACTACGATCTACTACTATCCGCTTAATGCGCCGACACAGTACGCGTTGCCTGGCCGGCCGGCTGCTGCTTGTCGCCGCCCTGGGGCGACAACTGCGGCGACGATAGGCTGCTCTCGCTGCCGCCGGGCGCCGCGGCGCCATTCGCACGGGCGGCGCCATCGCCACGGACGAATGGATCGCTGTACTGGCGCACGGTTTCTTGCTGGGCGCGCAGGCCGCGTTCGGTCTGCTCGGTGGCATCGCGCACCACTTCATCCGCCAGCACGCGGGCGGTGCGCGCCGTTGTCTGGCCATGCTGCTCGGTGACGCGGGCCAGTTCGACCTGGGTATCGGCTGCCAGGCGGGTGATGTGCTGCTGGTAGGCGCGCAGCTTGTCGCTGGCCGGCTGGGCACGCGAAGCGGCGGCGCCCAGCACTTCGGACTGACGGTCGGCGCTCACCACCTGCTTGCCGATCAATGCCGTCTCTTCCAGCATGGTCTGGGTCAGCTGGATGTTCAGGTCGATCATCTGCTGGAAGGAGCGGAAGAAGGACTTCGAGATGTCGTTCAGGTAAGCGGTTTGTGCATCGACGTGGCTACGGAGGGCCGGATTGATGGTGGATGGGAATGGATACATGATGACCTCGCTTAGAGTGTGGATAGGATAGTCGGACCCGTCATGCCGCGGCGATCTGCCCGGCGACGGCTGCCATGCGCCTCGACGCCGCCATTTGGTGCGGCGCGATGCGGTGCACAACACGAAGCAGCCTACGGCTGTAGAGCTTGGCTCGTTTGATCTGGCTCAATTGCACAGGGCTTGCATCTTGAAAAACTTGGTCCGCTGTTTAGGTTTGCTTTCGCTCAAGCAAATCAAGCCATGACTCTGCTGGCGCACCCCTTCCAGTGCGCAAATCAAGATGCCGATGACCAATCGGGTGCGGGCCGAGCCAGACTGGTGCGCCGCACCAAATCCGCCCCGCGCCCAGTCCCGCGCCAGCGCCATGCATCCCGCATCACCCTCTCCGGATAGGGGGCCAGAAGGCCGAAAACAGAGTCTGCAAGCGGAGAAACAAAGTTCAGGCGCGGCCACCCTCCGGCCTGACACCGTTCATCCGCCATGCCCGCCACACGACATCGTCTTGCAAACTTTATTTGCACAATAGCCAAGAACGGCAAATTATATTTGCATAAACTGTATAAACACTTTATTCAGTTTTTAGAAAAAACGCTTTTACCGCGTCTGGTTGGCACGCGTATTGCTGAAAGACAAACAGCAAGACAGCCCCTGCGACAACCACATGAGGTGCGGATGACTCCTTTGAAACCGTCGCTGACACGACGCGAATTCCTCTACCGGGCCGCCGCAGTCGGCGGTTCGGCCCTGCTGTTGAACACCATGAACGCCTGGGGCATGGGCATCGCCTCCAGGACCGATGCGCCGCCCGCCTTGTCCGGCAGCGGCAAGGGAAAGAAGGTGGCGATCCTCGGTGCCGGCCTGGCCGGCATGACCGCCGCCTACGAGCTGGGCAAGCTTGGTTACCAGGTCGAAGTGCTGGAAGCGCGTACTTTCGCCGGCGGCCGCTGCCAGACGGCGCGCAAGGGTTTCCAGCTGCAAGAACTCGGCGGCGAAGCGCAGACCTGCCGCTTCGACGAGGGCCTGTACCTCAACCACGGCCCCTGGCGCATCCCGCTCGACCACCAGTCGACGCTCTACTACACGCGCCTGTTCGACGTGCCGCTCGAAGTCATGGTCAACGACAACGACCACGCCTGGATCTACATGGAAGACGCCGGCCCGTTCTCGGGCAAGCGCCTGCGCCAGGAACAGGTGAAGGCCGACATGCGCGGCCATGTGGCGGAGCTGCTGGCCAAGTCGGTGCAGGCGAAACAGCTGGACACCGCCCTGAGCGAGGACGACCGCAAACTGCTGCTCGACTACCTCGCCCACGAAGGTGCGCTGAGCAAGCAGGACCTGGTCTACCGCGGCCGCAACGGCGCCGGCTACGCGGTCAATCCGGGCGCCGGCCTGCGTCCGGGGCAGCCTTACGATCCGCTCGGTTTCCGCGAACTGCTCAGCTCCAAGGTCGGCAAGGTGTACAGCGCGGTGCAGGAGTTCCCGATGCACGCGACCATGTTCCAGCCGGCCGGCGGCATGGACCGCATCGCCCAGGCTTTTGCCAAGCGCCTCGGTCGCAAGATCCGCTACGGCCAGGAAGTGCAGGCCATCCGCCAGAGCGCGGACAAGGTCAGCATCGCGGTGAAGGACACGGCCAGCGGCGAGGTGTCGACGGTAGAGGCCGACTGGTGCCTGTGCGCGATGCCGCTGTCGGTGCTGCGCACCCTCGATGCCGGTTTCTCGGACCGCTTCAAGGACGCGCTCAAGGCGGTCTCGTATGCGCCGGTCGGCAAGATCGGCCTGCAGATGAAACGTCGTTTCTGGGAAGAGGACGACCACATCTACGGCGGCCACGTGCTGACCGACATGAAGGGCATCAACACCATCTCGCTGCCGTCGTCCGGCTGGCAGAAAAAGAAAGGCGTCCTGCTCGGCTATTACCACTACGCGCTGGATGCGATCGAGGCCAGTGCCCTGAACCAGGCCGAGCGTACCGAGTTCGCGCTGCAGGCGGGCGAAAAGATCTTCCCGCCCTACCGCGCATCCTTCGAGAACGCCTTTTCCGTCGCCTGGCACCGGGTCCGGTACAACCTGGGCGGCTGGGCCGAATGGGACGAGGCCGGGCGCAAGAGCGCCTACCCGATCCTGCTCGAAGGCGAAGGCCGGATCATGCTCGCCGGCGAACACCTGAGCTACCTGACCGGCTGGCAGGCCGGGGCCATCGAATCGGCCTGGCAGCAGATCGAACAACTGCACAAGAGGGCCAGCACATGAACCGCCACCACTTCATCCCGGCCGGGCTGGCAGCCCTGCTGCTGGCCGCGAACGCCGGCGCCCAAGCCCCCACTCCCGCCCCCGCCGCGGACGGCAAGACCCTGTTCGCCAAAAACTGCGCCGCCTGCCACCAGGCCAACGGCAAGGGCATCCCGGGTGCCTTCCCTGCCCTGGCCGGCAACAGCTTCGTGCTGGGCGCGCCGCCGGACGTCGCCGCCGTGCTGCTCAAGGGCCGCGGCGGCATGCCGGATTTTTCCGGCAGCCTGGACGACGCCGGCATCGCTGCGGTACTGAGCTACGTGCGCACCAGCTGGGGCAACAATGCGGCCCCGCTCGGCGAACAGGAAATCGGCACCCAGCGCAGCGCCCTCGGCGTCGGGCCCGCGACGCGCAGCCGCTTCGGCAACAAGCACTGATCAACCACCACGAAAGGTTTTATGAAAACTTCCCGAGCCGCCCTCGCCTTCGCCGTCGCCGCGCTGTTCCCCGCCATGGCCGGCGCCCAGGCCATCGTGCGCCACAAAATCCCGAATTCCGACTTCCCGATCGCCCAGGCGGTCACCCTGCCCGCCGGCACCGCGATCCACTTCATCAGCGGCCAGGTGCCGCCCACGGTCAACAAGGCAGCCGACCCGAATTCACTGGCCGCCTTCGGCGACACCAGGACCCAGTGCGCCGGCGTGCTGGCGAAGATCCAGGACATCCTGAGAGGCATGGGCCTGACCATGGGCGACGTGGTCAAGATGCAGGTATTCCTGGTCGGCGATCCGGGCAAGAACGGCAAGGCCGACGTCGCCGGCTTCATGGAAGCCTATACCCAGTTCTTCGGCGGCGCCCAGCCCAACCTGCCGGCGCGCGCCGTGGTGCAGGTGGCAGCCTTGTCCAACCCCGGCTGGCTGGTCGAGATCGAGGTAGTCGCCGCAAGAAAATAATCCGCTCGCAGCAACCTTGTCCGCGCCACCGCTTGCAGAACTTTCATAAGCACTCAAAACCAGGGAGTACTACCATGTACAAGGCCATACTTCATTCCGGCGTCGCCGCCGGTGTCCTGTCCTGCGGCCTGGGCCTCGCCCACGCGGCCGATGACGACAAGCCAGCTGCATCACCTGCCGCCGTCGAAGCGGGTCCTACCAACAGCGGCGTAGTCATCGTCACCGGCACCCGCGCCGCCGGCCTGAAAGTCGAGAACAGCGCCTCGCCGGTGCAGGTGCTCGACGCCACCTCGCTGGCGCGCACCGGCCAGCCGGACCTGATCCAGGCGCTGTCGCAGAACCTGCCGTCGCTGAACGCCCAGGCCTTCGGCAGCGACATGGCCAACATGACCCTGTCGGCGCGCCTGCGCGGGCTGTCGCCGAACAACACCCTGGTGCTGGTCAACGGCAAGCGCCGCCATGGCACCGCCAACCTGGCCGTGCTGGGCGGCCCCTACCAGGGCGGCGCGGCGGCCGACCTGAACTACATCCCGGTGGCCGCGATCGACCACATCGAAGTGCTGCAGGACGGCGCCGCGGCGCAGTATGGCACCGATGCCATCGCCGGCGTGATCAACATCATCCTGAAATCGAACTACCAGGGCGGCAGCGGCAACGTGAATGGCGGCGGCTATGGCGACGGTGGCGGCCACACCGGCGACGGCAGCGTCAACCTCGGCCTGACCCCGTTCACCGACGCCTTCCTCAGCCTGACCCTCGAAAGCAAGTACCACGGCTTTTCCGACCGCGGCGGCATCGATCCGCGCGTGGTGGATGCCGCCAACCTGCTCAGGTATCCGCAATTGCGCGACGCGCCGGGCTACCCGAACGTGAACCACATCTCGGGCGACGCCCAGTACCGCCAGCATATCGGCGCCGCCAACTTCGGCGCCGAGCTGACGCCCGACCTGAGTCTCTATGGCTTAGCCACCTACGGCAAGAAGGAAGCGGCCGCCTTCGAGAACTACCGTACGCCGGACCGCCTGCCCTCGATCTATCCGACCGGTTTCTCGCCCCAGGAGACCTTCGACGAAGAGGATTTCGCCTTTACGGCCGGCCTGAAAGGCACGCTGCCGGGCGCCTGGCGCTGGGACCTGTCCAGCACCTATGGCAAGGACAAGGCCGACCTCGGCGTCGCCCACTCGGCCAACATCTCGCTGTTCACCGATACCGGCGCCACCCCGCTCGACTTCCACGCCGGCCGCTTCATCGCCAGCCAGTGGACCAACAACCTCGACCTGAGCCACGACTTCGACCTCGCCTGGGCCACGCCGCTGACCTTCGCCATCGGCCTCGAACATCGGCGCGACACCTATGAGATCGGCGCCGGCGACGCCGGCTCGCGCTACAAGGAAGGCTCGCAATCCTTCCCCGGCTTTTCGCTGACCGACGCCGGCGAGCACAGCCGCAGCAACCGGGCCGCCTACGTCAACCTGGCCGGCCAGCCGCTCAAGGGCTGGACCGTCGACCTGGCCGGGCGCTTCGAGCACTTCAGCGACTTCGGCAACGCCCGCGTCGGCAAGCTCACCAGCCGCTACGACGTGTCGCCAGGCTTCGGCATGCGCGCTACCTGGTCGAACGGCTTCCGCGCCCCGACCCTTGCCGAGGAATACTATTCGGCCACCAACGTCTCGCCGCGCAGCGCCTTCGTCCAGCTGGCGCCGAACTCGCCGGGCGCGCGCCTGGTGGGCGTGAACGGCCTGCGTCCCGAAGCCTCGAACAACATCAGCGCCGGCATCGTGCTCAACCCGCGCGCCAACCTGGCGGTGACGCTGGACGCCTACCAGATCACGATCCGCGACCGCATCGTCGGCTCGGGCGCGCTCTACGGCTCGGGCGGCGCGGTCAATTCGCCGGCGGTCACCGCGGCAATCCTGGCCAACGGCAACGTGCTCGATCCAACCGTGGTCCAAACCGGCATCAACATCTTCTCGAACGCCGTCAACACCCGCTCGCGCGGCGCGGAATTCGTGGCGACGCTGAACAGCAGCTACGGCGCCGCGGGCAAGGTCGACTGGTCGCTGGCGGCCAACTACAACAGGGTGCAGGTCATCAAGATCAACCAGGCGCCAAGCCAGCTGCAGCCGCAGACCCTGCTCGACGCCACTGCGATCTCGGACCTCGAAACCGCCTCCCCGCGCGCGCGTGTGAACCTGGGCGCGCTGTGGCGCAGCGGCCCCTGGACCGTCAACCTGCGCGAAGCCTTCTACGGCAAGGCCTCGGAACTGCAATCCTCGGACGGCGCCACCTATTACGAGACCGAAGTCAAGCCGACCGCGATCACCGACCTGGAAATCAGCTACCAGGGCAAGGCCTGGACTTTGTCGGCGGGCGCGAACAATCTGTTCAACCAGTACCCGAACCACATCAACGCCGCCCTGCTGGCCGAGCAGCGCGCCAACCTGGACAACGCGGCGGTGACGGTGTACCCGAGCTTTTCGCCGTTCGGGATCAATGGCGGGTATTACTACCTGCGGGCGGGGTTCAGGTTCTGAGCGCGCTCCGACTGTAAAAATTGCGATGCAGCAACTTGGTCAAGTGTGGCAAATCTAGAATGCAAGGCTCACGCCTCATTCATTTCGCCACCTCGACCGCATCGCCATGAGCTCACACTACTACTACCGCCCTTCAGGCAAGGTTCCGGCGTCAGCACCTGCATACATCGTCTGGTATGTCTTCGCCACGCTACCCGTGGCGTGGTCATACGCATGGTCGATCGTTAACGCGCCGGCGCTCCTCGAGCCGTTTTTCACGCTGTGCTTTTCTCTCTGGCTGGGTTTCATGGTCCAGCGGGCGGGGAAACGTGCAAAAGTGCGCAATGCCAATTGGCTGACCTGCGGCGGCATTGCGATTATCTTGGCGGGCTGGTATTTCCAGTGGGCGGCCTGGATTGCCCAGCTCGCCCACATCACCGAACGACGGCCAGGCGATCATCCGTTGATCGGCACCTTCATCGGCCTGGTCCTGCATCCCGGCACATTATTAGGCGCGGCAATGGATGTTGCCCGGATCGGTACCTGGGGCTTGGGAGAATGGCGTGTGACCGGTGGCATGCTGGCCTTGTTCTGGGTAGCTGAACTCGGCTTGCTGCTGGCGTTCGTGCGCATCTTCGCGGACATGCAGGTCCAACTGCCGTTTTGTGAAACATCAAATACCTGGGCCGAAGACATCGAAGTGGCGCGCAAGTTTGCGTTCATCGGCGAGCCGCATCGGGTCCCTTCGTTTCTGCAGCAAAATCCGCGCGACTTGCTGTCTGTACTCGATCCTTGGTACGAAAGCGCCTCGCTCAGCTATGCAAAAGTGACGCTCCACCGCTGCCGGGGCGCGGATTCCTATCTGTCGATCCACAATGTGGCCGCCGCAATCGAGAAAGGCAAGATCAAGGAATCGTCGGAACCCGTACTGGTACACCTGCGTATGCCCGGGATCGATCCCGACGAACTGATGCAGGAGTTGCTGGATGCCGTACCTGCCGTCGATGCGGGGGAATGCATGACACAGGCTGGAGCATCCGATCTCAAGGAACTGGAGCCGGCACTGGAACATTTCAACGCCGGCCGCTTCGAGGCGGCGCTCGATGGGGCCGAACCCTATCTTAAAGTAGAGCAGCCAGGTTTGAGGGCGGATGCGAATCGCCTGTGCGGCCTTGCGAATGCACGCCTGGAACACTGGACCGTTGCTGCCGCTTGCTGGCATGCGTTGTTCGACGATGAGCCGACGGCGCACAATGGCTTGCAGGTCGCGACGAGTCTTGTCATGTGCAGAGAGCTCGAGTCCGGCATACTTTGGGCGGAGCGCGCCCGAAGGCTGAATGCGGCGTCGGGCGATGTGCCAGGCGTAACGCTCGAAACAAGCTTCCTGACTGCCCTGACCCAGGCGGGCTACATGGAGGCGGCCATGCCTTATCTGGACGCCATCAAGAAGTACTACTTGGCCGTTGGGATCACTGATCCGACCGTCCTGTTCGCTAAGCGCCTGCATCGATTCGATGTCTTTCTCGACAAAAGCGCGACTGTCGTGCGGGCCAACCTCGACACGCAGCAAGAGCAGGTCTGGTATGCATCCATGTTGCCGCATCTGGACAACCGCGGACAGACCGAACTGAGTGCATGGATGGACGCGCGTTTGCGGCCGCGAGAGCGGGCCTGAGCCATGCTCCTGGATCGCGGCTAAAGCAAGTTGCACGCATCCGGATAATGCGTGCAACTTGCATCCCCGCCTTCGCGGGGATGACGTTTTCACGTCGCTGGACTGACATGGAATTTGGAGCTGTGCCGTCTTGTAAGCCAGACAGCCCCTAACGCTCCAGCGACGCCCCGCACTTCTTGCAGTAGCCCGCATCGGCATCATGGCCGCCGCTGCCGCAGGCCTCGCACCTGCGCGCCGGCGGCGGCGCACCCGCCACACGTGCCGGCCCCAGGCGGCGGTCGCCGCGGCGGGCCGACATCTCGGCCGTCACGATCCCGGTCGGCACCGCCAGGATGCCCCAGCCGAGCAGCATCATGAAGGAAGCGATCGCCTTGCCCAGGTGGGTGTGCGGGGTGATGTCGCCGTAGCCGACGGTGGTCATGGTGACGGTGGCCCAGTACATCGCCACCGGGATGCTGGTGAAGCCGTTGTTCGGCCCCTCCACCACGTACATCAGCGTGCCTAGGATCAGGATCGCCATCAGCACCACCGACAGGAACACGGCGATCTTGCGTCCGCTCGCGGCCAGGGCTTCGCCCAGGCGCGTGTATTCCTCGATGTAGAGGGTCAGCTTGAAGATGCGGAAGACGCGCAGCAGGCGCAGGATGCGGATGTCGAGCAGCAGTTCGCTGCCGGGCACCAGCAAGGAAAAATACGTGGGCAGGACCGACAGCAGGTCGATCACGCCGAAGAAGCCGGTGGCATAGCGCCAGGGCCGGCGCACGCAGGCCAGGCGCGCGCCGTATTCGGCGGTGAACAGCAGCGTGAAGCCCCATTCGCAGGCATTCAGGACATCGCCATACTTCCCGTGCAGATCGGGCACGCTGTCCAGCACCACCACCAGGATGCTGAGCAGGATGGCACCCACCAGCGCGATGTCGAAACGGCGGCCGGCCGGGGTGTCGGCCTCGAAGATGATGTCGTACATGCGCCGGCGCAGGCCGGGCGGCGGCCGCCCGTACGCGACGGGGGCCTGGGCTACGTAGGGAGGGTCCGCTTCGGACTTGGCCTGGGGCTTGCGGGCGCGCATGCGTCAGTCGGCGTGGCGTTCCACCCAGGTGGCGTAGCACTCCATGAACTGTTGCAGGAAACCGCGCAGCGATTCGTCCTTCAGCTGCTCGCCGTCGAACTTGCCGCCGATGCCGCCGATATAGGCCTCGGGCATCTGCATGCAAGGCATGTTGAGGAAGACGAGGGTCTGGCGTACCGCATGGTTGGCGCCGAAGCCGCCCAGCGCGCCCGGCGAGCAGCTCACCACGGCCGCCGGCTTGCCGGTCCAGACGGCCTTGCCGTAGGGGCGCGAGCCGACGTCGATGGCGTTCTTCAGCACAGCGGTCATCGAACGGTTGTACTCCGGGGTGCAGAACAGGATGCCGTCGGTGTCGCGGATGCGGCCGCGGAACTCGGTCCAGGTCGGCGGCGGGGCGTCGGTTTCGAGGTCTTCGTTGTACATCGGCAGCTGGGAAATGTCGACGATCTCGAGTTCGAGCGTCGGCGGCGCGGCCAGCATCAGGCTCTTGGCCAGTTTGCGGGTAAACGATTCCTTGCGCAGGCTGCCTACCAGTACTGCAATCTTGCGGGTTGCCATGACGGGTCCTTTCTCGGTCTGCGGATGATGGGGCGAAGCTGCAGTGTAACGATTTCTGCCGGCGGCAGGCCACGCGGCTGACGTGTTGTCGTGCAGTGGAATATTTACATGCTTTTAGGCGCCGCCGTAAGGCGCATGCAATATTTCCGTTCTACAATTACCGATTATCCTGCGCAGCAGGCCTGTCCACCGTCCGAGAGCCCATGCAGAAATACCTGTCCCTCCGCGGCGGATCGCGCGCCCGCCTGAAACTGCTCGGCTATTATGCGCAGCGGGTCTGCACCAGCCGGCGCCTGCGCCGCGTCACCACCCGCGCCGTGATCGCCGGACTGGGCGCCCTGCACGGACAGGCCGGCCGCGCCGGTGCGCCGGGACCGCAGGTGGCGGCCTTGCGCGCCCAGGGCTACCTGCAGCTCGACGCCGTGCTGGCACCGGCGCAATGCGCCGAAATGCTGGCCTGGCTGCGTCCGCAGCAGATGATCGCGGCGCGTGGCAATGGCGATGCTTTCACGCTGGACACGCCGCCCGCCGGTGCGCGCATCGGCGACTATCCGCTCGAGACCGTCGTCAACTGCCCGCACGTGCTCGACCTGGCCAACCACCCGGACATGCTGGCGCTGGCCGGCGGCTACCTCGGCTACACGCCCGTCATCACCCTGATGGGCCTGCGCTGGTCCTTCCCGCTCGATGGCGAAGCCGGCGCCGACGCCGACGTGCAGCACTTCCACCGCGACGTCGAACCGGGCAGCATCAAGTTGCTGGTCTACCTCACCGACGTCGACGCCGCCGGCGGTCCGCACCGCTACGTCCCGGGCAGCCACCTCGACCGCATGCCGCTGCGCATGCAGCGCTACGCCGACGGCGAGGTGGCGCGCCGCCACGGCGGCAGCGTCGCCATAATGGGTCCGGCCGGCACCGCGATCGTGATCGACAACAAGGGCATCCACAAGGGCACGCCGCCGCAGGAGCGGCCGCGCCTGCTGCTCGTGGTCCAGTATTCGCTGCTGCCCTGCCTGATGTACGAGTACGCGCCGGTGCCCTATCGCGGGCGCGGCCGCTTTACCCCCTATACGAACCGGCTGATGGTCGCGCCGGGGCCGGCGCACGGGCAGGAACAGCCGCAGGCGCCCCGCCCCAGGCCTTGAAGCCGCGCTGGATCAGCAGGCTTTCGCGCCCGTCCAGCACCTCGTCCGCGTGGACGATGTCCAGCATCGCCTTCATGACGGCCATCTGCAGCGCCGGGTCGGCGACTTCGTGCAACAGGGTGTCGAGCAAGCGGCTGTCGATCTCGACCTCGCTGGCGCAGCGCCGGTCGGCAGTGGCCAGCAGATCCTCGCAGACTTCCTGCACGACGTCGTCGAACAGCGCTTCATCGACGCCAACCCGCTGCAGGATGCCGGACACCCGCAGCGCCCGCAGTTCCGCCGGCGCCAGGTGGCCGTCGACGATCATGGCCAGGGCCAGCAGGCGGCACACGGCCTTGGGACTGTCGTTTGCGTAGGTGCGCATGGTCTTGCTCCAGAAATAAGTTGAGGCTCCAGACTAAGGCCAGCACATTCGAAAGTAAAATCGAATGATCTTTCGCAATCCTCAACTTTACTGGAGCTATTGCTTGATTAACTACAAGCACTTGCAATACTTCTACATGGTAGCGACCAGCGGCACCGTGGCCGCCGCGGCGGCGCGCCTGCACGTATCGGCCCAGGCCATCAGCACCCAGCTGCAGATATTGGAAGACCAGTTCGGCGAAGCCCTGTTCCGCAAGAAGGGCCGCCTGCTGGAACTCACCGATGCCGGCAAGACGGTGCTGCTGTACGCCGAGCGCATCTTCGACCTCGGTAACGAACTCGAGCAGAACGTGCGGCGCGGCCTGTTCCGGGCGCCGGAAACCCTGCGTGTCGGCGTGTGCGACATGATTCCCAAGACCATGGCGTTCCGCCTGCTGCAGCCGGCGCGCGATGCCGGCCTGGCGATGCGCCTGGTCTGCCGCGAAGGCGGCCTGGATGCGTTGATGCTGGAACTTGGCGCGCACCGGCTCGACCTGGTGATCGCCGACCGCGGCTTGCCGCCCGGTGGTGCGCTACGCGGCCACACCCACCTGCTCGGCTCCAGCACGCTGACCGTACTCGGCCACCCGGACCTGTGCGCGGCCCACGCCGGTGCCTTTCCCGGCTGCCTGAAAGGCGCGCCCTTCCTCCTGCCCGGCGCTGATGCGGCCGTCTACAGCCAGCTGCAAGCCTGGTTCGACCTGCACGCCCTGCGTCCCATCGTGGCCGGCGAATTCGACGACGGCGCCCTGCTGAACGCGTTCGCGCGCGCCGGCACCGGCTTCATCGCGGCCCCCACCGTGCTTGCCGCCGCCATCTGCGACGAATACGGACTGGCGCCGCTCGGCAACATCGATGCCATCGTCGAACAGTTCCACGCCGTGACCGTGGAGCGCCATATCGACCACCCCGCCGTACGCCGCATCCTCGACGGTGCCGGCGCGGTGTTTGCAAGTCCCGCCAAGCTGCCGTGAACGGCGCGCAAAAATACCTTGCATCTCGTCCATTAAGAATGTTTGTTACAATGTAGTTGCTTTAATCTAAATAGGTGATGTGAAAGGGCGGTCGCCACACCTGGCTGCCCTCGCTCGATCCATTACCCGGAAGGAAAGGTAACTATGTCTTCAGCACCTCCCATGGCGGCCGTCACGGCGCCGGCCGACTCCAAGGAAAACCGCTTCGTCTTCAAGGTTGCGATCGCCGCCACCATGGGTGCGCTGGCCTTCGGCTACGACACCGGCGTCATCTCGGGCGCCCTGCCCTTCATGAGCGCACCAAGCGCCGGCGGCGGCCTCGGTTTGACACCGGTCACCGAAGGGATCGTCACCTCGGCCCTGGTCTTCGGCGCCGCCGTCGGCTCGCTGATGGCCGGCACCCTGTCGGACAAGTACGGCCGCCGCACCACCCTGCTCGGCCTGTCGCTGGTGTTCATGATCGGCGTGCTCGGCACAGCGCTGGCGCCTACGGTGGCGGTCATGACCCTGATGCGCTTCGTGCTCGGCCTGGCCGTCGGCGGCGCCTCGTCCACGGTGCCGGTGTTCATCGCCGAGATGGCTGGCCCGAGCCGGCGTGCGCGCCTGGTCAGCCAGAACGAACTGATGATCGTCAGCGGCCAGTTGATCGCCTACGTACTCAACGCCCTGCTGGCGCACTTTTCTGATTCTCCCGGCGTCTGGCGCCATATGCTGGCCATTGCCGGGGTGCCGGCAGTGCTGCTGGGCGCCGGCATGCTGCTGGTACCGGCATCGCCGCGCTGGCTGGCCAGCAAAGGCCGCATGAAGGAAGCGCGCGCCGTGCTGGAGCAGATCCGTTCGAGCGATGCCCAGGTCGAGAAGGAATTGGCCGACATGGTCAGGCTCAACAAGATCGAACACGAGCAGGATGGCTGGGCCGCGGTACTGGGCACGCCCTGGATCCGCAAGCTGCTGTGGATAGGCATCGGCCTCGGCTTCGTGATCCAGCTGACCGGCGTCAACGCCTTCATGTACTTCACGCCGATCATCCTGCAATCGACCGGTCTCGGTACCAATGCGGCCCTGACCGCCACCATCGGCAACGGCGTGGTCGCCGTGCTTGCCACCTTCATCGGCATCTGGCTGATCGGCCGCCACGGCCGCCGCCCGATGCTGTTGACCGGCCTCGGCTTCACGATCGCCAGCCAGGCGGCGCTGGGCACCGTGCTGCTCTGGATGCCGGACGGTCTGCTGAAAAGCTATGTCGCGCTGGCCTGCATCCTGTGCTTCCTGCTGTTCATGCAGATGCTGATTTCGCCGGTGTACTGGCTGCTGATGTCGGAACTGTTCCCGATGCGCCTGCGCGGCGTGCTGACCGGAAGCGCAGTGGCTTGCCAATGGGTCTTCAATGGCCTGGTGGCCCTGCTGTTCCCGATCGCCATGGCGCATTTCGGCAGCACCACCTTCTACCTGTTTGCCGCCATCAACGTGGGTTCCTTCATCTTCGTGGCGGCCTGCCTGCCCGAGACCAGGGGCAAGTCGCTGGAAGGGCTGGAGAAGCATCTGCAGAAGGCGCTGGCCTGAGGACGGACGCCCCGGCTCAGATGCGGCGGCGCCGGTACTCGTCGAGGAAGGACGCCGCTTCGCGCTTGCCCAGCACCTTGACCGGGTCGCCGTGCCAGGCGTACAGGAAAGGCGCGCCGCCGCAATCGGTCAGCTTGGCGCGGATCAGGAAGCGGGTGCCGGCCGGATATTGCTCCGGGTCGCACAGGACGCGCGCGCACTGCACGCGCATGGCGGTGGAATACGCCTGCCCCGCCACCGGCTTGATGCGCAGTCTGCCGCTGCGTGCGTCCAGCACCGATTCGACCGCGACCTCGCGGTAAGCCCAGGGATCGCGCGCCATCTCAAGCCTTCACGGTCACGGCCACCGGCGGGCGCACGGGGGCCTCGCGGATCGGCAGATTGACCAGCGCGGCGGCCAGCGCCAGCAGGATGTCGGCGTACCACATCCAGGAAAAATCCCCCAAGCGCACGAAGGCGAGACCGCCCAGCCAGGCGCCGAAGAAGCCGCCGACCTGGTGCGACAGCAGGGTCAGGCCGAACAGCGTCGACAGGTAGCGCGTGCCGAACAGCTTGCCCACCAGCCCTGCCGTCGGCGGCACCGTCGCCAGCCAGGTGAAGCCGAGCGCGGCGGCGAACACGTAGAAGGTCAGCGCCGACTTGGGCGCCGCCAGGTAGAGGCCGATGAGCACGGCGCGGCTGGCATACATCAGCGCCAGCAGCCACTTCATGCGGTAGCGCTGGCCCAGCGCCCCGGCAGTCAGCGAGCCGGCGATGTTGAACAGGCCGATCAGGCCGAGCGATGTGGCCGCCACGCCGGCCGGCAAGCCGCACAGCGCGACTTCGCCCGGCAGGTGGGTGGCCAGGAAGGCGATGTGGAAGCCGCAGGTGAAGAAGCCGGCGTGCAGGCACAAGTAACTCTTGTCGCGCAAGGCGAGTCGCACCTGGCGCCCCAGCGTCACTTCGTCCTGGGCGGACACCGGCGCGGTTTGGGGCGGCTTGCCGCGCAGCGGCCAGGCCAGCGGCAGGGTCAGCAGCGTGGTCGCGGCCAGGGCCAGCATCGCCGTCACCCAACCGCTGGCGGCGATCGTGAATTGCACCAGCGGCGCGAACACGAACTGGCCGAAGGAACCGCCCGCATTGATGAAGCCGGCCGCGAAGGAACGGCGCGCGGGCGGCAGGCGCTGGGCGGTGGCGCCGATCAGGATCGAAAAACTCCCCGCCCCGGCCCCGGCCGCCGACAGGACGCCGAGCGTCAGCATCAAGCCCCATTGCGAGGAGACGAAGGGGGTGGCGGCGAGGCCGGCGGCCAGCATCACGCCGCCCAGCACGATCACGCGCGCCGGGCCATACTTGTCGGCCACGGCGCCAAAGATGGGCTGGACCGCGCCCCACATGAACTGGCCGACGGCCAGCGCCAGGCTGATCGCGGCAACGCCGAGGCCAGTGAAGGTGTTGATCGGGGACAGGAACAGGCCGGTGGTGAGGCGCGCGGCCATGGTCAGCATCAGGATGGCGGCGGCGGACAGGATCAGGCCCCAGGCTGTGCCCGGGCGCATCGCTGCTGAGGTCGGCATGGGAAAATCCCTGGTTTTTTTGTTATTGGGAGTTTCGCACAGTGTCGGAAGTTTGCACAGCCGCGCTATAACACAAGGTCGTCCCCGCGCAGACGGGGACGACGGGCAACTGCTAACTAATAAGAATACGAGCCTCAGCTCAACCAGCCGCCTTCACCAGCAAAGCCGTCGCCTGCGCCGCCATGCCCTCTTCGCGGCCCAGGTAACCGAGCTTCTCGTTGGTCTTGGCCTTGATGTTCACCTGCTGCGGCGACACGCCCAGGTCTTCGGCGATGCGCGAGACCATTTGCGGGATGTGCGGCGCCATCTTCGGTTGCTGGGCGATGATGGTGGCGTCGATGTTGCCGATGGTGTAGCCGGTGGCGAGCACGCGCGAAGCCACTTCGCGCAGCAGGGTGCGCGAGTCGGCGCCGGCGAACATCGGGTCGGTGTCGGGGAAGTGCTTGCCGATGTCGCCCAGTGCGGCGGCGCCCAGCAGCGAATCGATGATGGCGTGCAGGAGCACGTCGGCGTCCGAGTGCCCGAGCAGGCCGAGCCGGTGCGGAATGGTCACGCCGCCGACGATGAGCTTGCGCCCTTCGACCAGCGCGTGGCAGTCATAGCCGGTCCCGATGCGGAACGGCGGAGTCGGGTTGTACGATGCAAGTGCCATGGTGTTTATACGAATTCAGGTTGGGTGACCGCCAGGTACATCTCGGCGATGCGTATGTCGTCGGGCAGCGTCACCTTCAGGTTGCGGGGGTGGCCTTCCACCAATTTAGGGCTCAATCCCAGCGCTTCAACCGCACTGGCATCATCGGTAATCGTATTCGGATCCGCGTCGGCCGAGAGCGCTTCGCGCAACAATTGATACCGGAACATTTGGGGGGTCTGGGCCAGCCACAGGTTGGTGCGCGGGACCGTGCCGCAGGCTTCGCCTTCGATGCAGCGCTTGACGGTGTCGACCACCGGCAGCGCCAGCAGGCCGCCGGCCGGGTGGTCGCCGGTGCCGGCGATCAGCTTGGCGATCAGTTCGGCGGTCAGGCCGGGACGGGCGGCGTCGTGCACCAGCACCCAGTCGTTGCCGAACAGGGTGCTGGCCAGCACCGCCAGGCCATTACGCACCGATTCCATGCGGCTGGCGCCGCCGCAGCGCAGGATAGTCACGCCGTGGTGCGGAGCGACGCTGTCGATGACCGGGTCGTCCGGGCTCACCACCACGAAGGTGTGCGCGATCAGGTCGCTCGAGAGGAAGGCGTCGAGCGTGTGACGCAGCATCGGCTTGCCGCCGATTTTCAGGTATTGCTTGGGGCTGCCTGCACCCATGCGGGCGCCGACGCCGGCGGCGGGGATCAATGCAAAATATCGTGGTGCTTGCGTCATGGACTTGCTTGTGTGCTCGTATCAGGTGCTGATGGGTTAGGACGGGGATCGTCTTGTCGATCCAATAAGGGACTGTACCTCACCTTGGCAAACTTTGCTGAGACGCGCATATTCGCGCGGACTGTCGATATCGGCCTGCATCTTCTCCACGCGCGCCATCTCGGCTTTGATGTAGGGCATCCAGGCGCGGTCGATCTCGCTTTGCAGCAGCTCGCGCGCGCGGCCGCTGCCGGCATATAGCGGCTTGCCGATGTACAGTTGCCCCAGCTTGCTACGGGCTCGCCCTTCCACTTTCGGCAGGTAATCCATATAGGACTTGAGGTGACGCATTTCGTGCGCGAGTATCTCCCGATAGGCGCAGCTGTCCGGCACGAACTCGCGGCCGACGTAGATGACGATGGGCTGGTAATACAGGGCGACGTCGATGCGCGGGGCCACGCATTCGATGCCGGTGGCCGGGTCGGCCAGCATCTGGCCGTCGACCTTCACGGATACGCGCGATTCGGTGCGCGTCAGGCCCAGCACGAAGCCGTTCGTCACGGCCGGACGCTTCATCCGGGTCAGCTGGCGGTAGGGAATGCTGTTGTCGATGCGGTAGCCGTTATCGTGGGAGCTGAACGTGGCGCTGCTGTTCCGGGCCATCGCTTCGCAGCGCACCTGGAACGGCGAGCGCGCCTGCGCCGTGCCGGCCAGCAGCAGCGCCAGGGCTGCGAGCGCGATCCGCCACGGCCGCCACACTTAGCCCGGCTTTCGGTCGGCAGGCTTCCATTCACTCGGCTGCCAGGTGCCGGCCACGATCTTCTCGAGCCAGAAGCTGCCGACGATGGTCTTGACGTCGGTGATCTCACCGCGCTTCACCATCTCGAGCATCTCGGGCACGGTGGTGTAGAAAGTGTCCAGGAATTCGCCGTCATCCAGCTTCGCTTCGCCCGCCGTCAGGCCGCGCGCCAGGAACAGGTCGAGGTGCTCGTCCGAATAGGCGATGGCGTTGTGGATGGTGCAGACGAAATCCCACTGGGTAGCCGTATAGCCGGTTTCCTCTTCGAGCTCGCGCTTGGCGGCCACCAGCGAATCTTCGCCGGCGTCGATCTTCCCGGCCGGGAATTCGATGAACACGCGGTCGTTCGGGTAGCGGTACTGGCGCTCGAGCAGCACGCGACCGTCGTCGAACAGGCAGAGGACCACGACGGCACCCGGATGGCGGATGTATTCGCGGCCGGTCTCGGCGCCATTCGGCAGGCGCACGCGGTCGTTCGAGACTTTCAGGAAGTGGCCATCGTAGGCGACGTCACCGTCGATGCGGGTTTCTCTGAGGTGGGAATCGTCCATGGAAGCTCCGGTGGTACTGCGTCGATCAAACGCACCGGCCCCCATGGACGCGATACGTGCTAGCTTCGGCGCTTCCGCAGATACCGATAGACGAAACCGGGAAACGCCAGGACGACGAACATGCAGCCCGTGATCGCATAGAACTCCCAGGTTTGCGCGAACGCGTTACCGATGCGGGATTCCAATGCGTAGGCCAGTGCGCCGACGACGAAGTATAAAACAAACAACTCGAGAAGGCGGACGGCGAAGTGTTTCGTGCGCAGGGGTACGAAGCCGAACACCTTCTCGGTGAGGAAAGGAAGGTTGGCGAGCGCGAGCGCAACCGCGATCACCAACCAGCTTGCAGATGAGACGTCCACGCGGTCCTTAGCTACCCAGGGTCGCCTTCATGGCGTTCAGGCAGGCCGCCAGCAGCGCGCCCGGGACCACACCCAGAACAACCACCAGCACGCCGTTCAGCGACAGGACGACGCGCATGTCGGTCGGGGTCACGATCGGCGAGGCATCGGCCACGTCGTCGAACCACATCGTCTTCACTACACGGAGGTAGTAGAAGGCGCCGATCAGCGAGAACAGCACGGCCACGATCGCCAGCCACAGCTGGCCAGTGGCAACCACCGCCTGCAGCACTGCCCACTTGGCCATGAAGCCCATCATCGGCGGCACGCCGGCCAGCGAGAACATCAGGACCGTCATGACGATGGCGAACCATGGGCTGCGCTTGGCCAGGCCCTTGAAGTCGGACAGTTCCTCGGCTTCGAAGCCGGCGCGTGCCAGCATCATGATCAGGCCGAAGCTGCCCAGCGTGGTCAGCACATAGGTGATGGTGTAGTACATGGCCGAGCTGTAGGCGACCGGGGCATTGGCAATATTGCCGTTTACCACGCCCGACATCATGCCCAGCATGACGAAACCGAGCTGGGCGATGGTCGAATAGGCCAGCATGCGCTTCAGGTTGGTCTGCGCGATCGCGGTCAGGTTACCCACCGCCAGCGACAGCACGGCCAGGGCCAGCAGCATCTGCTGCCAGTCGAAGGCCAGCGGCAGCAGGCCTTCCACCAGGATGCGCATCATCATCGCGAACGAGGCCAGCTTGGGCGCCGCGCCCAGCAGCAGGGTCACGGCGGTCGGCGAACCCTGATACACGTCCGGCACCCACATGTGGAAGGGAACCGCGCCCAGCTTGAAGGCCATGCCGGCGACCAGGAACACCAGGCCGAACACCAGGATGGTGTGGTTGGCGGTGTTGGCACCGGCACGCTGGGCGATGGTGGTGATGTCCAGCGAACCGGTGGCACCGTAGATCATCGAGATACCGTAGAGCATGAAGCCCGAGGCCAGCGAACCCAGGATGAAGTACTTCATCGAGGCTTCGGTCGAGATCGCATGGTCGCGGCGCATCGCCACCAGCGCATACAGCGACAGCGACATCAGTTCCAGGCCCAGGTAGATCGGCAGCATGTTATTGCCGGAGATCATGATCATCTGGCCGAGGGTGGTGAACA
>Ga0265780_10000097_pt1 | contig 136888 bp, 148 predicted proteins | sample P1T30metagenome_FD_192432 | JGI IMG/M metagenome (GOLD analysis project Ga0265780, IMG submission 192432) | Plant litter microbial communities from East Loma Ridge, Irvine, California - P1 T30 | ecosystem: Environmental > Terrestrial > Plant litter > Unclassified | place: USA: California...
CGTCCGAGATCCAGCGGTGATAGACAAGATACTCGCCGATCGCGCAGCTCTTTTGTACATGGGCAGCAAGTGAGCATCAAGGCCTTGAGGTATGAGTTGTGAGGGTATAGGCAGGGATTTTTGGAGGATATGAGGAGAGCAAAGAAGACTGAGCGCCCGAGAAGAATTTTATGCAGATGTGGACTACACTGACGGAGCTAGACGGGAGGCAATATGCTTGCGCGGCGTACAGTTAGAAATTTGGTGAAATACCCTTCTTCGCTTTGGGTTATAGCTCAATAAGAGCCGACAGAAGCATTGCCCATCTTGAGTCAACGAATCAAATACAAGCGCGCGATTGTGCACATGAAATTCTGGATGGATCCGAAGTGAATGTGGATCTACTGTGAAGGACGATCGCAACAATTGCAGACCATGTTCCCAACAGTTTCCACCTCCAACTATATAAGGCTTTGTTCATAGTATATTGCTCGTTGATTGCAACGATTTCAGTCGACAACAATGTCGCTATCAGCATATTCTTATTCTGTTATCGGGAGATGGGCAGCTGAGAACTTCCCCACCGACTACCGAAGTTTACCCAATGCCAAAAGAGTGGTCGATCGACTGCACAAGACGCCAGGATTCGGAAGGAAAGGTCATCTTTGCGGCCTGGTCATTGGTACGACCCACGACGAATACTACAATATCCTCGAAAAATTGGCCTGGCTGGACGGCAAACGCATGATAGTAGGATACGTTTCGAGAGTGGATGGCCGAAACTATCATGACCAGATCGACTCGAACACATCGATCGCTCAAGGTGATGAGCAATTCACGGAACCCTTCTCCTGGGCGGTTGAGGGCAGAGACGATTTTTTTTTGAGCGACTAGAAGCGCTAGTACGCTTCTACTTTCTGCGCAGGGGCTTCGAGTCTGTCGTCGAAGACAACCCTCAGCATTGAGCGGAGAACTTTCGAAGTGCTTGTCGACTTGTAGCTACTAGAGGCGCGAGGGCAAACGAAAACATTGATCAAGAAGATGACTTGTCCAGAGGTATGTACACTAAGTGTATCGTGGCACGAGTTCCTAGCACTGACGAATAACAGGTATCACACCACAAGCTGGTCTCTACAGCTTCGAGAAATTTATCGAGGAGCTGGACGGCACGTCTTCCGACATCCGTGAGGCTTTAAAGATATCTACATGCATCGGTCAGCCATCTAACGGTCCAAACCTACTCTCTGCGAGTGCGCTCCCAAGATCTGGCCCTGCTTCAAACAATGACCAACACCGCGCTTCACCTGGGGCTCTTACCGTCGACACGTCGACTTCAGACGCACTAGAAACAGGAATTCGAAAGCTGCGTCTGGAGCTCCAAAACACGAACAGGCTACGACTGCTAGCTGAGAAACGGGCAAGGATGGCAGAGAATGAGCGCGGGTTATGGAAGGGCATGTATGAGGAGCTGAGGAAGCACGTATATGGACATTGAGCCAGCGAAGTACACCATGTGATAGAGAGTTCGGTCAAGATACTCAGCGACGAGAAGTGGCAAAGCTCTGGTGAACCCTCACCTCAGCATAATGGCCTCTTTCGCCATCAGTGTGGGCGAGCAACAAGCGCAAGTGAATAGACAAGCGGGTAGAGGCGATCAATATGAGGTTGAAGCACTGTTCATCCAACAACATGTCAATGCCAACGTGTTGCTACCCGTGGCTGAAGTGTCTCGCGGAGAGATCGGAAGTACATACGAGACAACAAGTTTGTTCGTCAGCTCAAGGGCTCGAGCTTGCACAGCATGGGACTCTCGAAATCTAGAAGGCGAGTGAAGAGAGCTTCGTGACAATATCCAGCAGCAGCTGAGGCTTGATAAACTCAAATGATTTGAGCTGGCGCGTTCCAAGCAGTCAGTGTTTTGTGAACTTGTTTCTCAATTAAGTTGAAGCGAGAGATTGTTCACGAGAGCTCAAGCTGGCCGGTAGTCCTTGTCGAAAGCACATGTATGATTATACAAATCCGACAACTCAGCCGCGCGTTCGATTTAGGATCATAGTCTTGTTTGGACTGCAGGTGCTAGTCCCCTGTTGCGGCGGTAACATTGTCATCATCCATCGTATGGTCAATACAGTGCTCGTGATCGCGTCTTCGCATTATTCGCTGCTACTTTCTAGGCCGTCTCTCTCGGCTGCATCAAAGTCGTCTAATGCCCGTGACCATCATCTTCTCCGCCGCCGCGCTCCTCAGGATCCAGCTGAATCAGGGTATCAATACGCATAATGGCCACACATGCCTCCACCGCGGACTTCAACTGCTTGACCTTGCTCATGCTCGGCTCAAGGACACCAGCCTTCAAGCAGTCGTGCACCTTGCCGTTGGTCAGGTCCAGACCGTAATTCTTGTAGTTCTTTGACTTCGCCAGCTGTTTTGCGTCTTGCGAGGAGGGGTCGGCCGGGTTCACCGTGCGCTGTGACAGAGCGTGTCGGGATCGGAGGTTGGCAACGAGCTCTGTGGCGTCTTTCGCTGCGTTGATGGCGAGCGTCTTGGGGATGGCGAGCAGCGACTGCGCGAATGCAGCAATTGCTAGTTGTTCCCTGGAGCCCTGGATTGATGTAAGTATCTGCTCAAAGGGAAAGATGTGGAATGACTTACCACTGATGTTGCCCACTCCTCGAGGTAGATGTGCAGAGCGGTCTCAACGGCACCTCCACCGGGAACAATACGCCCACTCTCCAGCGTCCGCTTGACGGCCGACAAGCAGTCATGCACAGAGCGCTCCATCTCGTCGAGAGCGTAGTCGTTGGCTCCTCGCAGGATGATTGATGCGGAAGAGAAAGCCTTGGTGCCCTTGACCAAGATGCACTCGTCGTCTGAGATGCGCTCTTGCGCCACCTCTTCCGCATATCCCAAACTTGACGCCTCGAACTTCTCGTCGCCGTTCAGGTCGGAGAGTGTGCTGACCATGGTCGCCCCAGTAGCCTTTGCTATCCTTCGCAGGTCCTCCTTCTTGCACCGTCGCACCGCCATTGCGCCTTTCTCGATGAAGTGTTTCAGGCAGAGGTCGTCGATGCCCTTGGTGGTCATGACGACGTTGGCGCCGGCCTTCAGGATCATCTCGATGCGCTCGGTGACGATGCCGGCCTCACGCTCGCGAATCTTCTCAAGCTGCTCCGGGTCATCGATTGTGATGTGCACGCCCAGCTTCATACGCTCCTTCTGTAGGTTGATATCCAGGCAGGCGATCTTCGCGTCCTTTATCCGTGTCTTCATGGCCTGCGAGGCGACTGTGCAGTTGAGCGCGTAGCCCTTGACGAGTTGCGACTGGGTAGCGCTCTGTCCGTGCGCCTTAAGAATGTTGACGGCCTTGACGGGGTACTTGATCTCGCCCTTGTTGTTAGTCATCTTGACCGACTGCATAGCGTCCACGACCATGTTCGCGAAGAAGTCCGAGTCGGAGCCGATGATCTTGCTCGACATGGACGTCCTGGCGATGTTGACCAGAGACTCCCTTCCGAGCGCGTCGACCTTTGTGCTGATGTTCTCGTTCATGTATTTGACGGCCTCCCGCAGGGCCAGCCTGTAGCCTGTGATGATGGTGGTGGGGTGGATCTTGTTCTTCATGAGCTCGTTCGCTCTCCGCAGCAGCTCGGCAGCTATTATGACGACCGACGTCGTTCCATCGCCGACCTCCTTGTCCTGCTGTTGTGCCAGATCGACGAGAATCTTGCCTGCGGGGTGCTCGATGTCGAGGAGAGAGAGAATCGTAGCGCCGTCGTTGGTCACGGTCACGTCGCCGATGTCGTCGACCATCATCTTGTCGAGCCCCGAGGGACCAAACGAGGACTTGACGACATTCGATATCGCTTGGGTTGCCAGCACATTTTGGTCGCGAATGTCCTGCCCGCTGATCTTCTGGCCGCCAAGAACTGTCAAATGTCAGATGTAGCCTGACAGACACAGCTTTGCGAGCTTACACAGGGTGCCGCCGTTGCGAGACTGCTCGAAAATTCCTGCCATGACGTCGTGGTGTAGCTGTTTGGTCGGGGTGTTGCTGCTGCCTCTCTCAACGCGGTCCCAGAAAATCTACGCGGAGCACCACCACATAGATCGGCGAAAGGTGCCTCCGACGACGCTAAGGTCCCTGCCGCCGCATGACTCGGCCAGGCCCCTCCACTTTTTGGTGCAATACCACGCGAGCCTTTTGTGACTGTTTACCTTGCGCAAGTGCTTGAAACGCGAACCTGTTACGCCCTTCCACCGCGCCAACTGTCGTGGAATACGAGTCCAGGTCGTGACTCTGCAATTGTAGGTCCACGCTCGGTGCTCTTTATATGCCCCGCTACCCCGCCAAATGCTCCTTAATCCGCATCCTGCTTGAAATGTCCTGGCCTGACAATGTTCAGCTTCTGGATTGGATCTCATGTCGAATTGAGCAACTACACAACCGTTCTGCTTACGTTGTATCTTGCGCTTACACTGACTCTCAGTTTCACCCCTAGAAGCCTCTCAATTCAACGCAAAATGGCCGAAGCCTCCGCCGCCGACGACAAGATGAAGGATCTCAAGATCTCCGAGCCCAAGAAGAAGAAGGAAGCCAAGCCCCCAAAGGAGAAGAAGCCGCAACAGCAGAAGAAGAAGGTCGGCACAACTGGCCGCTGAGAACAAACAGGGTGCTGACAGGCACACAGATTGAGGGCGCTGCGCTGATCGGCATTGATGTTGCCAAAGAGGACGATCTGGGTGAATGGTACTCGCAGGTCATCACCAAGGGCCAGATGATCTCATACTACGATGTAGGTGGCTGTACCTGCAGCTATATAGAGTAATGGGCTAACAATACCAGGTCGCAGGATGGTAAGCATATTGCCTCAGTGTCTGCATCGCATACTTATGGTGTCCTAGCTATATCCTCGAGCCCTCCTCCTACGCCATTTGGGAGTCTATCAAGACATGGTTCGACAGCCAGATCAAGACACTCAAAGTCCGCAACGCATACTTCCCCATCTTCATCAGCGCAGACAACTTGGAGCGAGAAAAGGAGCACATCGAGGGCTTCGCTGCTGAGGTCGCATGGGTTACGAAAGGTGGAAAATCTGATCTGGAGAAGCCTGTTGCCGTTCGTCCTACCTCCGAGACAGCAATGTACCCCTACTTCGCCAAAAAGATCCAATCACATCGCGATCTGCCTCTGAAGTTGAATCAGTGGAACAATGTCGTTCGATGGGAGTTCAAGCGTAGGTCTCCCAAAAGCCGTACACAACACTGTACTGACTCATACAGACCCCATGCCCTTCATCCGATCCCGCGAGTTCCTCTGGCAAGAGGGCCATACCGCACATCTGACTAGGAAGGAGGCGAGTGATGAGGTGCTACAGATTCTCGACTGGTACGCGGACGTCTACCAAGAATTATTGGCCGTGCCCATGGTCAAGGGTACCAAGACCGTCAACGAGAAGTTCCCTGGAGCAGACTACACAACCACCATCGAGGGCTTCATTCCCGCAACAGGTCGCGGTATCCAGGCTGCTACGTCACATTGTCTCGGTCAGCACTTCTCGAAGATGTTCAACATCACTGTTGAGGATCCCAACGCGAAGGAGGCCGGCAAGTCAGAGCACGTGCACGTTTGGCAAAATTCCTGGGGACTCACCACTCGCTCCATCGGTGTCATGATTCTGACTCACGGAGACAATCGTGGACTAGTGATTCCTCCTCGAGTAGCTGAGATACAGGTAGTTGTTATTCCCGTTGGCGTCAACGCGAAGTAGGTCTCTGGCCCTGGCAATGATGAGCTCTTACTAACAGTGTTATAGGATGAGCGTCGAGGACAAGGAGAGCCTTTACAGCAAGGTCAAGAAGATTTCGGATGATCTGATCGAAGTCGGCGTGCGCGTTGAGACCGATTACCGCGAGGGCTACTCTCCTGGGTGGAAATTCAACGACTGGGAGCTCAAGGGTATCCCTCTGCGAATCGAGTTTGGTCCCAAGGACGCAGAGAAGGGCGTTGTAACGACATCCCGCCGTGATATCGACGACAAGGACGCTGCACGAGGCACAATCAACGTCGACGACCTTGTCAAGGAGGTCCCCGCGTTACTCGAGACGATCCAGAAAGACATGTTCGCGCGTGCCGATAAGCAGTATCGCGAGCATCGTGTGCAGCTGACGAATTGGGACGAATTTGTTCCTACACTCAACAAGAAGAACGTCGTGCTGGCTCCTCACTGCGAGGGCGATAAGTGTGAAGATGAGGTCAAGGCCAAGAGCGCACGAACAGAGCTCGGTGAGGGCGTAGCAGAGGACAAACAGGCTCCTGCCATGGGTGCGAAGAGTTTGTGTATTCCTTTCGAGCAGCCCGCAGGCATTGAGGAGGGCAAGACGAAGTGCATTAACCCTGACTGCACGACTCCCGCGAAGCAATGGATCCTCTTTGGCAGGAGCTATTAGAGTTCACTAGCAGAGAAACTGTCTAGCGTTTGGGGACTTGGAGTTCGAGGTGGGGAGTGGGGAGCAACAGCTGTGGCGATCGGTCACGGTATAGATGACCATATTTGGCACATGTTCGATGACAGAAGAAAAGCCCCAGCAGCTTACTGCAGCAAGGTTTATACATATCAGCTAGAATTGAATCATGGGCGGGGGCTGCGATAAAGTATCAAATCACCTGAATGTATTTGCGTGTAGCGATTGAGATTGAGAGACAGCTGTATTTCTGAAATCAACTTTCCCAAAGTTTGCGTCCATGCTTCAAAAGAAGGTATGATCCGTCCACAAGTTTGACTGCGAGTAGCCAGACAAACAGTGATTGCGACACCGCTTGCGTCCAAGATAAACGCCCGTGAACACGGACACGCACCCACCTTCACTTCGCCGTTTGTGGTCTGTGACTAATCTCTTCCAGCCAACAACAACTGCCTCTTTGCGCAAACCTGGTTTTCCACACCACATCGCCTTACTACATCCCTAAGAATCTCCTTGTCAAATTCAAAGATGTGCAACCAACTCTTTCAATACTACGCCTGCGGGCATTCAAATTCCATCTGTCTCACTCCTTGCCCTCATGCGCTCGAGACCGGCACAAAGATCCCTATCAATAACGGCGGCACCGACCTCTCGCGCACCGGCTCGACTGTCTCTTCAATCTCTCCGATCACTAGGCGCAGCGATACAGCAGATCTGCCCAGCCAGAGCCGCTCACCTCTCTCCTACACCGGCCCATCGCGAGTACATGCAGCCCCAGCTCTTCCGCCACGTTCAACCTCCTCGCACGCACCGGCAGCCATAGGCCCACCACCCGGCTGCCCATCCCCCATCACCACCGCTCCGCCCATCCCGGCGACCCGCTGGTCCATCCACAACCCGGACCCACCGCGCCCTGCCTCACCCGTCACGCCCGCACTGCCCGACGAAGACTTTACCATCGAGCCAAACTTCTGTCCGTACCACTTCAAGCGCGACCTTCCGCAGTCGAACCACCCGTGCATCGAGTGCTACTTTCTGCCTAAGTGGGCGCACTTGGCAGATAGGTATGTCAAGTCGTATCGCGAGGGACATCCGTTGAATAAGCACGACGAGGCGGAGAGAATGAGTGGAATGGAAAGGATGAGGCAGGAGAAGAGACAAGGTCAGGGAGTGGGTGAGGTGGGCAGGGAGGGGCTCTTGAATGTGTTTGTGCATGGGGAGGGTGTGGTTGGAAGGGCTGCTTAGGTTTGATGTGGTTGGGAAGAGGTCTGGAACTTGCGACTAGCAAAGTAGGACTGGCAAGGGAGGACCAGCGATGACGCGATGGGTCTGAATACATGACCAGAGTGAGATGACAGAAGTTGATGACAGAGACATAAGGAACAAATGGAATCATCAATACTGAGAAAAAGATGAAATGTAGACTATACTCAAGTCCTTTGTCATGCGTGTGACCGTATCTCGTAGTTCATGTACACCCAGGGACGCTAATATGCCAATCGACGCTGACCCTCGACCGAGACCAGCAATGCGTATACGCTAGTTCATGTCCATCTCGTCTTCGTCATCCTCGTCATCATCCTCATTCTCCACCGTTTTCTTCACGCCCTCCACGAACGCCTTGACCGCGTCGCCACCACCCATAGGCATTGCGCCACCCCTCAAGTACCCGCCGTTCTCAACATCGATCTTCAGACCCTGCGCGACAGTCGGCAGCGCACCCGTCTTCAATGCCTCTGTAAGACTGATCAAAGCACCCCTCAGCTGTGGCGCTCGCAATATCCTCTTGAGCACGTCGACCTTCTCCTCTCGGTCCAACGTCTGCATGGCCATACGCGCGGTTTCGGAATTCGGGTCGATTTGATCGACATCTTCAACATCGGCTTCGAGGAGGAAGGGAGTGGTTGGCAGTTGGGCGATCAGGGCGTCGATGAGTTCTGGCGAGGCTTTGTCGACTGTTGGAATGGTGTGGGAGGGCCACAGAAGGTCCGGTAGTGTCGTGTAAGAATCGCTGGACTGTTGGGAGCTGCCCATGTTGCCGCCTTTCAAGGAGTCCATGAAGTTCTGGATGATGGAGGAGACATCGCCAGCAGCCGCAGCTCTGTACACTGTTAGCAAATGATCATACAAGACGAAAGCAGATAAAAGCAAAACGAGCGCCGTGGCGGGCCGAGCGGAAGACGAGACATGGATGCATATTTTGTTTAATGTTACAGCGAGCGATGAGCTCTTGGAGTTTTTCCCAAACGCCTCACCGAGATAGAAGGTCTTTAGGAAATTTTGCGGCAGCCTCGTCAATGTGATCGAGAGCCGCGGAAACTCCTGCAGTGTAATCGACCGCGCCACGACGCCGCCCGCGAGATGAATGGATGAAACCTACGCTCGGCCACCATCAGCACCAGCATCTCTAGATTCTGAGCCCTCTTCTCTGACGTCACCGCCCGTTGCACCAGCTCCTGCGCCTCCGGTGCTACCGTGGCGGTTTCGGCTGGATGAGTGATCTGCACCTTCCACGTCTTCCATCGTCTCATCATCGTCGCCTCCTTGGGGATTCTGCACGCTTGCAAGTTCGCCGTGTACGTCAATCTCCTCGCCATTCAGCAGGAGGTCGACAATCTGGCCAATCTTGAGGTCCCGCTCGCTGAACCAGCTCTTGTCGCCTCGTGGATGCTGCGACTTGGACTGTAACCAGAAGAGGTAGCGTTGTGAACTTGAGTTGAACTTGAGGACGAAGATGCGGCCGTCGGTCGGCGATTTCACGTTCTCGGAGTCTTCGACGGACTCTTTGCCGGTGTAGGGGAGGAAGGAGCCGTCGCCGGGGATCATGATAAGGTCGAGGTCGGATTCGTCGAGGGACTTGTCGCGTGCCCGCCAGCAGAAGTGCACGAACTCTGCAAGATGTGAGTAGAGCAGGTGGTGTAGGAGGAGCGCACACACCATCTTCGCCTTGGTACAGGTAGACGAAACCAGCTGTCCGCACTGGCTTGACTTTCTGCTGTGTGTCGCTCTCGCGCTGCAACGTTTAGTTACATTCCAAAAGCAGAACGTTGTAGGCGGCTTACAGTCAGCTGGCACTGGCCGGCCTTGAACGTTATCAACGGCTGGATCGACATGTTCGTGGTGTGTGTTATTGGAGCAAACAGAGTGACGATGAGCTGCCTGCCACTTCCAATGGTGACAGACGGAGCTAGGAAGGTGCGGGCGACGCGGGAGTCCCGATCGGGCGTAGCGCCCAGCGCGCGCCAAGGCCACTGGCGATTTCCAATATTCAATGTCGCTTGACGAACCCCATCCAACTCCCAGGGCAACTAACGACAACAGCAATTCGAAATGGCGGCCAACAAAGAGGAACAGAAGCCCCAGAAGGCCAGCAAGTACTACCCGTCTGAGGATGTCTCCGTCCTGAAGAAGGTATGTTCGCCGCGACACCACGAAGATGCACCGACAAGAGGAGGATGATTGGAGCTGCGGATGCATGTCTACAGGGTGACTGCACACGCTGCACACGGATGAAGCAGCTCAGGGAGCGGCAATTGCCCCACCAGGAACTTTGCTGACTGCGACTCAAGGCTCGCAAGACTGTCCGACCTGCGAAACCCCGGGAGTCGCTCGTCCCAGGCACCGTCGTCATCCTCCTCGCTGGTCGCTTCCGCGGCAAGCGTGTTGTCCTCCTCAAGCACCTGCCCCAGGGTGTCCTCCTCGTCACCGGTCCCTTCAAAGTCAACGGCGTTCCCCTGCGAAGGGTCAACGCCCGATATGTTATCGCTACCTCCACCAAGGTGGACCTGAAGGGCATCGACTCCAAGGTCTTGGACAAGGTCAGCGAGGACGGCTACTTCACCAACGGCAAGGCCGCACACAAGCCTGGCGAGGATGCGTTCTTCAAGCAGGGCGAGAAGCCCGAGGTACGTGAGATGCAAGGCATTGCGTGCGCATGGTACTGATGTGCGCTACAGAAGAAGGAGACGTCCAAGGACCGCGTCGAAGACCAGAAGTCCGTCGACAAGGCGCTCCTTGCCACCATCAAGAAGGAGGCCCACCTTTCCGACTACCTCGCCTCCAGCTTCAGCCTCCGCAGCTCCGACAGGCCACACCAGATGGTCTTCTAAGCGATGAGTCACGACGGGCATTTGGCGTTCAGTGCATGGGATGAAAGATGACTTGGGCACGTCGAGCCGCAACAGCGGCAGCAATCCGCGTCGGCACGACAGCCAATTTTTTCTTCACGGAGGGTGCCGGTCTGCGTTTCCTATAAGTCTTGTAACACGAGCAAGCGAATCCGAAACGGTCCGAAAGTGAACATTTGATCCTCGCATGCGTGACATCATTGCGGCAAATCAAGCGTGTGAGAGTACTGATATGCCAAGTAGATCGCATCCCCATCGACAGCGGCCCTTTGAATTCGAATCTGCGCCATCATCACCATTCCCAATACCAAAATGTACATACATACATGAGGTTGAAACGACAGCAGAATGGAAGGGTATCACAAACAATGGAAGCCGAACTCGTCAAACAAGACCCAATTTCTGGCTCACTTCCTCCGCCTTCCCTTCCCGACCTTTCCCCTGAGCTTACTAGTCAGACCACCAGCCGCATCACCAGCTCCGTCAATTGCATTTGAAGCCTTCTCCTCAACGCCATGCTTCTCTGCCTCCAGCTTCAGATCATCTATAACATCCTTACCCAAAGTCGTACCATGAACCCAGTCAAGCACACCGAACGGCCCGAAGTTGCCCTCTCCCTCACTGATCATGTGCGCGTCAGTCCTCCGTGCCATGCCTTTGAGCATGATTGTTGATGGTAAAATGTTATAGCCAGAGTAAACGAACGTCTCTTCCAAGCTGAAGAGTACGATCAAGAGGAGGTAAGTGAGAATGTGCATGCGTAGCGCAATAGCTGGCAGGTACAGCGGTAGAAACCTGTGCAGCAAGTGGCACACTGGGTGGTCGTAATTGGCGACAAAAGAGTACGGGATGGCAACGCTGTGGTGCCAGTCTTGATGCCAGCTCGCTAATCGACCGCCGCTAGGCGAGTGCAGCAGGTGGGTGTGAATGTAGTACTGCAGGACCTACCTTGCCGTTAGCTCAACTCCAACGCACTTCACAACTGCTTGTGCTTACATTTCTCGCCACCAGTCCCATCAACGCATGCTTAATCATTGTCCATGGATATGGCAAATGGTTCAGTCCCCACTTACTTCCCTTGATCTGCAACAAACTTCTCATACGTAACACATCCGTAACCAAGAATTCAATGCCCGCTTGCAGCGCAACCGTAAGCACGACGTTCGCCAGACTCCACCCAGCAATGCGCCACATTCTGCGCGTTCCACCCTTCTGCTTCGTTGCAATGCCTAGTTTGCCCTGGGACTTGAACTCGATGGACAGAGAGGGCACGCCAATGTCGAAGAGCAGGAAGACGAGAGACGGGAAAATGTATAGTGTCAAGCGAATGAAGAGAGGCGCGAAAGCTTCGAGTTGCAAGGGGGAGTATGTCGCTGCGATGGTTGTCCATGCTAGAGAGAGGAAGACGAGGTTGAGGGATGTGCTCCATGAGGAAAGCATGGGGATCGCGAGGAGCGAGCCTAGTGGGACGGCAAGTGGCGCGAGGAGCGCTGAGAGTGACATTTTTGGTTTTGTTCAGGGTGAGGATGGGAGTGACTGAGTTGATCAAGCAAATGTTGTCATGTGAGAGGTGTGGGTTGTCTGTGTTGCAGTTTTGGTGTGCTGATGTTTGGGCGATGACGTAGCGGTGCCAACTTGCTTGCTGGGCGGGTGAATGGCTGGGGTTACTGCGCCACATCCTAAGTCATGTACAAAACGCCTTTTTAGAAAATATCAAGTGCTGCTGAAATATCGTGCAGACTTGTCGATCCTGTTCAGTTTACACTGTTCTATACTATCTCAAGCAGACGATGCTCCTTCTTCATAGTTTCGCAATGTTTTCCTTCATCTGTTCCAGATCCTCCTCATCTGCAGAATCAACCCCCTGCTTCATCATGCTTTGAATAGCTGTGCTGGCATCCTCATCGCCATCAATGACATCGATCCAGCCCTTTGCGCCCTCGGTCTCCAGCGCTGCGACAATCGCCTCAGCAGTAGTCGCACGACTCGTCTTTCCACCCACGCCAATCTTCCCGACCTTGACACCTCCAGCCTTCTCGTCCGTCAGGGTGCCCGGCCGTAGACTGATCCCGCCAAAACGCTCGTTGACCGGAACGCCCTTCTTCTCCTCCTCATCGTGCCGCTCCTTCGCAAGGACCGTCAAGACCTCATCAGCCGCAATCTTGGCCTTGTAGTACGTCGGTAGAACGTTCTCGTTGACATTCTTCGCAGCCTTCTCATCTTCATCGCTCCACCACGACGGCCTACCCCTTCTTGAACTCAGATACGACACGGTAAGGAACTTGCTCACGCTCTGCGTTCGCACACTTGCTTTTGTAAACGCAATCGCTGCATCGCGGTCAACAGCGTACGTCATCTTCGCGCCTCCTTTGCCGCCTGCACCTGCGCTCCAGACTACCCAGTCAGGCTTCACTTGGTCGAGAATCTTCTTGGCGTCTGCCTCGCTCTTGACGTCTGCCACGCTGCTCACAAGGACGCTGAGCTTGCCAGGCTGATTTTGCCCAAGCTTTTCGATGGTGGGCTTTTGCTCAGATGTGCGGATCATGCTGGTGACGTTCCATGATTTGGCGAGTAGGAGGGGAGTGAGGATTTGGCTGACTTTGCCGTGGCCGCCTATAAGAAGGATACTCTTCGACATGGCTGGCGATGAGTTCGGATGGGTTGATAGATCTGAGGCAATAATGTGAGATTCGGTAGGACCTGCAATGTGATATTTCAATGTCGCGTTGGATTGTTGTCGAGCTATATTTTCGAGCTTTGGAAGCTACATTGGTAATCGTTTCGAAGGCATGACGTCGTTCGGCCCGGCGATCGTGACTGCCAGCCCACTGCATTTCCTCCACACTCCGCTTTGCATGTGGTGATCCTAGGTGAAGACATGGTGAATGATACAGGTCCAGGCGAAAGGGAACGCATCTCTCGCCTAAAAGATGGACACGTAAGCACACCGCACGGTCAACCTTGCAGCCGCCTCTACACGCGTCCTCTCGACACACAAGGCAACAACTTTGTATAATCGACCCTCAAACTCATGAATTTGACAAATTAGATCATCTCCTAAACTCCCCATCTTCCCACCAGATGGAACAATGTTGGGGCGCCGTTTCCTCAATCTCCCCCGCGAACTGCGTGAGCTTATTGAAGCCTATGTCGTTGTCCAGGACACACCACTTGAGCTTACAAATCGCGAAATACACGTGCCGGTGGACCATCCGATGCTAAGTGTGGAATGGCTAGAAGCGATGTACACCTATAGTACCTGCAGCGTCACCTTCTCTGATGACGGAGCGTCTGGAGACAACCTTTTCGGCAACCGACCTCAACACATAAGACTCATCCGCCACCTCGTTGTCAATGCGTCAGAGGCCGTTCTCCGAGAAGATAATCTAGAAAGAGCAGAGCACGAGTGCGTCACTCGAAAACCACGAGTACGCCATGGGTGGAATGAGCTACTGCAATTGCCGCGCCTCGAAAGCTTGACGATCAACATGCAAAAGACGGCATCATCTGGCTTCGCATGGGCAAACTTCAGTCCAATTCTCTACGATCTGCGCGCGCGATTACCAAGACTGCGCATCGTCTTCAACATATCTTTCGACGTACTTCTGGAGAACAAGTGGAACATCGATTTGGTGCAGAGCGAGCAGTTAAGGCAGTGGATCCCGCGCGATACAACAGATCACCCGTATTCGCCAATGGGGTTTGTTGACTTGAGCGTGCTTATAGCGCCGCCCACGGATGAAGACAGGGCGTACGTCGCGGAATATCTTCCAGACACGAGGGAAGTTGGATCTCCAGACATTGTGAGGGGACTTTTGGATGAAGTGCCAGAACACCGGAGGATATTGACGGAGCATTATCTCGTCAAGGAGCCATCACTGTTGAGGGTGGTAATGGCCGAGCACTATGACATCTATAAGCGCGTCCGAAGGGAGAGGGAGGAGGAGGTGGAGGAGGCGATACAGCGCGATAAGATACAAAAGTGAGTGCAGTGTACTCAAACGGTACATGCCAGGAGGCTCATTGCATAGCAGTCAATTTACATATTTCGTGATCAGCATCAGATCGCAATTGACGCATTCAGTACAATACGTTGACCGCCGCGTGTCAGTTCCGGACGCGCAGCTCATGAACCACAACACGCTTGTACCGCCATCAACCACAGAATTTAACCTGCTTTCCTGCACGCAAATTCTCTTTATCCAGAGCCTTCTTGACCGCGGTGTGATATTTCCGATTGCTCCAAGCTTGACTGGCATCCCACAACATAGCGCCACCCATACGACCCAAAGACTTCGCCTCACGGAGGACGTTGTCGAGCTCATTTGGCTCGACGTAGCCTGAACCAGCAGCTCTACTGCTCGCAGGAAGACCGACAGCGAACATCGTGTTCTTGCGCAAGGCCCAATCGTTCCAGTCTCTGTGGCACTTGGGATTGTTGTAAAACTGAACAAACACCATGTCGAGTTGGATCTGGTTGTACATCGAGTTCTCAGCTGGCAGTGTGCACATAGGAGCTGCGGTGAGGAGTCGTCCGTCCTTGCGCTCTCCACCCATGGCCCGGCGCAACTCGCGGCCAAATTCCCCCATGCCAGGGATCTCGCGCTCGAAATCGAAGTCGAAACCATCCACAGACGCGCGACCAAACGGACGGCTAGGGTTTGGCGGGTCGAATGTAGGTGGGCCGAACATCTCCTAGAGCTTGCGCGCAGCGTCTCTGGCCTTTTCGTCGTCCTTGAAGCCTTGTTCGTTGCTTGTGAAGCCGCCTAGAGACAAAAGAAGGACCGTCTTCTTTTTATCCGCCTGGCAGTCCCTGATGTCTATCTCCACCTCTGGGTACGTATACGGGCTCTTGGTAAGGTCGCAGTATTGTGCTTGGTTGGCGAGATTGAGCAGAGGTGCAAAGTTACCCTGGTTGTCCGTTATGGACGTCAGGAAGGCAATGACGAAGACGTCGACATCGGGTCCTGGCAATAGTCGATGAGTCGACTCTGAGCAATGACGGCAGTGTGACTGTCTGCGGAGTTTTGGTCCCAATATACCGCGAGGTTAGTTCTCGACTGAGGGTTGAAGCCTGCCTTGGAGAGACCGAAGAGCGAGAGGAGTGCGAAGAGTAGGCTGAGAAAGCTCATGCTGATGGCTTGATCGAAGTGATCGGTGTTTTTTACGTCAATGTCGAAAAGCGATCGGGGTAAGTAGACCTTGGTATTGTCGCAAACGCTGATGAGTCAGTCCTGTTTGCCACAATTTTAGAACAGTCACTCGTGTACTCTGATCTACTAGTGAGCGGAGCGTCGAACAGGCGATGGCCATGAATCTGGGACTAGTACCGCCTCGCTTCTTACCTTGACTTGGGGACTGAGAATGTCGCTTCTTTCGAATGCAGGTCCGTTCTCAAAATGTCACGTAAAGACCATCATCAACGATGCTGCCAAGATTCAGCACTGATACTAATGCCTCAAACACTTTTGCGTGAGTGAGAGCCATGGAACGTGCTTGTGTCGCCGTTCGTAGGTACAAGTACAACCACGGTAGAGTAAAAGCCGGCAATTAAAAGCGACCGCTGCCAGCCTATGTTCGGCTGATGAGCATGACTTCAGGTTTTATAGAAAGCGACCCGGCGTTGATGGAGGCAGGAATGCCTTTGTACGTCACAAAATAATCGCCTCGCAACCTATTACGGTGAATGCAAACCTACAAGACACCCACACCGCGTAAAACAAACCCATGCAATCTCTCTCTTTGTTTCGGTTGCATCAGTACTTGGCAACAGGAGTGTACACTGGCGTTCAAGCTATGTGAGTGCTTCCAGCTCATTGCAATGATTCGATGCCGGCATGGAACAGGGCTTCTGTCTCTACGCTACATTTTCAAGAGCAGTTGGTAGTGGGCTTACGGGTATTTCGCGACAGTCGAATTGCTGACACACTGAAGGCGCTAGGTACACGCATCAGACGATGTTTGCGGCAGCGCTCGAGAAGCACAGTAGCCAATGCAACACGATGCCAAGAGTCGGCCTCGTACGTGCAGGGCGCCATGTCATTGTTTGGGAACTTGCGCGCATATCGGGCGGATGAAAACTTTGCCAACTTCGACTCAAAAGATGGTCAATGCTGTTAATCAAGCATATGATACGACATGACTCTGCAAGCGCCATGATGGCACTTGCGCGAAGAAGTGTCACACAATCCGGCCATGTGGGAATGTTGAGACTTTTGAGACCGGTTGCTTGCACAACCCCAGGTGCGATGGTGGAGACATGCAGAGTCGGAGGCGTGGCCAAGAGGGAAGCCACTCAAGCCGACAGCAGTAGGTAATAATGGCTCGAGAAATGAGAGGCGAAGGACGCAATCTGGCAGCAAGCGTGGACTTGAATATTGAAACAATACTAGAAATCGATATGCGATAGAAGAGACGACAGTGAGATTAGTATTGTTGGTGTTGATGACAATTGAACCAGAAGTTGGACCATGAAGAAAACAAATATGACTCGCCAATCAAAGATACACTGAGCTGGTGAAACTTCGAGCTCATGGAGACACGCCACCAGCCAACAAGCGTACTGCCGAGAACGTTCTCAGCGACAAGCAGCGCCAAGTACTTTGTACCTTTAGTAACGACCTGAACAAGGCAAGACCGATTGGAAGACAAATATGTTGACAGCCAGTAGGCGATGCAGGAGGATTGTCACCTCCCGTGTATCGAGACGGCCGTAAACGCAACAAAGACAGTTGATGCTGAGGATGACAGACGGATAACGTGACTGTAGAAGATATATGGCGACGGAAACGAATTTTGGAGGCGCAGCGCAGGTCAGATATCAACGACGACTACATCTCATTAGCTGCAGAAGTACTAGTCACCACAACTTATGCTTACCTGTAAGCGGCATCAACTTGTGAACGACGCTTCCGCTTCGTGTGATCGTCTTGTTGACGAGGCATGTTATCGCCTTGGTCAGCATCCTCATAGCTTCTCTTCCTCGAAAAAGAGCTGTCGCTTCGCTGTAAGGATGCAGGCAGTTCGGAAGCTTCCTTGTCATTCTCGATACCGCCACGGGGCTTCTCTGGCTCGAAGTCAGATCCGGCCATGGTGTGATTGCTGTCTTCCGAAAGGGCGGGGCTTCCTCTAGCACCACCGTAGCCTTGGCTGTTGTACTGCGGCTGATTCCAGGCGTTATAGCGTTGAGGTTCTGGCGGTGGAGGTGGCGGCGGTGCGGGGAAGGCGACTGTGTGTCCAGCCGAGGTAGACCCATAAGGTATTCGAGATGGCATTTCATATTCGTTCTCCCTATTTCCGCCGTATGACTGTCCTCTCTGCTGGGGTAATTGCGGCTCCGGAGGTGGACTGGAAGATTTTAGTAAAAGTCATGTGCGGTAAGGGTGGGTTAAATCACGGGATGACAGCTGCTTCGTTCTGGGAACGTGCGACCGACGACGAGTTGTCATGCTCTTGGGAAGGTAACGGGAAAGGGAGATCGGAAGGTGGTTTAGGTGCGCCAGTCACTCCAAGCTTGGCAAGAATGTCTTCCTGCGAAGAGCCAACAGCTGACACGGATGTGTGCTGAGCGGGCTTCGGATGCGAAGAGCCGCCATTCGTACGAGATAGAACCTGCTCCAGATGGTCCATCACACTCCATGTCGCATCAGGCATCTCTTCATCGTCGTCGTTCTGATGGTCCGGTTGATGGTCGTCTGGGCGGTCTCGTTGCCCAATACAGTCTTCGAGAGACACCATATTGCTACGCATATCGTCGTCCGTGAACACTACGAAGATCGGGTCGTCGCAGATTCTGTCCCACTCGGATGTTTGTCTCACATCTAGGAAGGCTTCATGTGAGTTTTCAGCAGCGAAATACACCGAAACAGATTCTCCGTTGTCCAGCTTTTCTGGCGTCGGCTTCAGCGATTGCTCCTCCGCTAGGTCAAAGGTTGATGGCAATGCACGAGTGACCTGCTTTGCGGGATGCCAGATGATGACGCCAAGACTAAGCGCAGGATCCACAGACTCATTACTTTTTGGCCATATCGCGCCCTCGAAGTCGAAGTCCCAGTCCTCCAAATCGAGACGTAATGATGCCTTGTCGCCCGAAAAATTACTTTCCGTCACACTTGCGGGCTGAGATTTCACCTGGGGAGCCTGAGGTGCAACAGGATAAGCCGAGGTAGGCGTTGGCGTCGCATTTGGACCGTAAGCTTGCGGTGGGGCATGTGGGGGTACATTGTAGGGATATTGTTGATTTAGTGGATAATGTGGTTGCCCATTGGGCTGTGGCCAATTCGCAGCCTGTGAGTACGACTGCTGATTAGGAACTACAGGTGCAGATGGAGGCGGGTAGCCCGGGTAGCCACTAGCCGGAGGTGCATATGCTTGCCCACCAGGTTGATGCGGAGCTTGCGGGTAGGGATTAGGCGGCTGATATCCTTGTGGAGGCCACTGGTAATTTGGGGCTTGCGCAAACGGTTGTTGCGGATAAGTTGGAGTTTGCGGGGGACCGTAGCTTTGTGGTGAATATGCTGGCGTAGGAGGAGCATTGTATGCTTGGGGAGGATACGCAAATGGAGCTGGAGGTGCTTGACCAACTGCTGGCTGGGGTTGCTGGAACTGGTTGGGATACTGGTTAGCACCGAACGGTGTTTGAGGTTGTGCAGGCCCGCGGTAACCAGGCGGGGGAGGATACCGCGTTATAATCGGGTTGCCCTTCTTCTTGGGAGGTCTGACATCAGTCAGTACAAGGACACGTGCTCATGCTGACAATTTGTTATATGATCCTTTGGGCATTTCGGCAAGATTCGAAATATAAGAATCTGGGTACTTACTGAATGTTTGGCGGTCGTTGAGGCTGGCCTGGAGCTGGAAATGTGGGCGCTTGGGAGTACTGCCCATAAGCTGGCTGCTGGCCATACTGCAAATGCGGTTGCTGGCCGTACCCTGGATGGCTGTTGGGGTATGTTTGCTGCTGGTATGGTTGCTGGTAAGGTGTGGCACCCGTGACTGGCGCGCTCCACGACATTCCTCCTTTATTGTTTCGGTATTAGGCGGAGTCACTATTGAACTGAAATGAGTGGCCGCGGACTTCGATGGTGATCGAAGGAGATTAAGGGCTGTATGCGAAGTCGGAAGCTCCTGTTGTTGGCGGGAAAGTGGTTTAATGAAGCTCGAGGTGCGCGCTCGAATTTGGTACAGCGCACGAGCCAAATCGATACGGTGACCCAACCTCTCCACGACGAGTGTCTGTCGATGCTGCCTAGACGTCAAGATGACGACCTGGGAAGCAGAATTGGTCATGAACCGCAAGAACAGAAAGCTGTGTCGACGAGGAGATGATAGACGGAGGCTGATGAAGCCAGGAGAGAAGCAGCGACAGGATCTGATAGAGACTGATGGCGGAATTGACAATGGGAAAGAGCAAAGCATGCACAATCGACAGTACAGCTACAGGGCCAGATTGAGGAAAAGCAGGGTGACAGAGAGAGGGCCTAGTGTGCGGCCAGAAGTACTGAGGTGGATTCGACGAGAGAACACGAGAAGTCGTGAGAAATGCACGTGATGGGGCCGTGCTGCCCGGGCGCGGGAGACCAGCATGCAAGTCGCCGCCTCCGCGCACACACCCACACCACGCCTACGTCTCTTCTCTGAGCCTCGATGCGCCTCTGAGGATGATTGTACGATACCGACACATGCTAGCAACCAGTATAGACTCGATCCCCTGAGCCTGCCGCGTGTGCAGCCGCCCACAATTGCGCCCTCCACCTACTGAAATGCCAGGACTTCCGTGTACGTCAGTCGCCGGCGCGCCCCCCATGCGACTGTGCCGGGCGCATACTGACTTGGTGCAGCCACCGTAGACCTCGATGAGTGTATATCCCGCCTCTCCAAGAAGGAGCTGCTGGCCGAGTCGGTAGTCGAGGCAATATGCGCCAAGACGAAGGAGCTGCTCATGAAGGAGAGCAATGTGGTGCATATCCGTGCACCTGTCACCGTCGTGGGCGACATCCACGGCCAGTTCTTTGATATGATGGAGATCTTCAAGATTGGCGGGCCATGCCCAGACACAAACTACCTGTTCCTGGGTATGTCGGCGTCTTTCCCACGTGGCACGCGACCTGTGACCGCCGGCTGACTCTTACCAGGCGACTACGTCGACCGCGGGCTCTTTTCTGTCGAGACCATTTCGCTCCTCGTGTGTCTGAAGCTGCGCTATCCGCACCGCGTGCACTTGATCCGCGGCAACCACGAGTCTCGCGGCGTCACGCAGTCCTACGGCTTCTACACAGAGTGCTCGCGCAAATATGGCAATGCGAATGTGTGGCATTACTTCACGGATATGTTCGATTTCCTTACCTTGTCCGTGGTCATCAACGACCAGATATTCTGCGTACACGGCGGCCTGTCTCCCTCGATTCACTCCATCGACCAGATCAAGATTATCGACCGCTTTCGCGAGATTCCACACGAAGGGCCCATGGCCGACCTGGTCTGGAGTGATCCGGACCCAGAAAGAGACGAGTTCTCCCTCAGCCCAAGAGGCGCTGGATACACCTTTGGCGCACAGGTGGTCAAGAAGTTCCTGGAAGTCAATGCCATGTCGCACATCTTGCGGGCCCATCAGCTATGCCAAGAAGGCTTCCAGGTCCTTTACGACGACCGACTCAGTACCGTGTGGAGTGCGCCAAACTACTGCTATCGATGTGGCAACATGGCAAGCGTGCTGGAGGTTAGCGACACCGGCGAAAGATTCTTCAACGTATTCGATGCGAGCCCTGACAACGATGTACACCGTGCGGAACAACAGCAGCAACAAGGGAACCAGGTGACGACAGAGTACTTTTTATGATACCCACCAAGCTCAGCCACTCACTTCTGTCGTTGTCGATGCCTTACCGATGGCTGGCGTTTTAGCAGTGTTGGCCATATATACATACACTCAGCTAAGAATATAATGTGGTATGAACCGTGAACAACTTCAAGCGACACAATCATATCGCTTCCATCTTCCAACGCTCATTCTCACCTGCCGCATATATTTAACATCCCAGGTATTTCGTCTCTACCCACCGATTCTCCAAATCATCGCCTAGCCGTGCCACGACAACTTTGACGTCCGGAAAAACGCTTAGTAGCCTATTGACACCCACACGACCAGCCGCGTATGTGACGAATACAATACTGCTCTCCGGAACCCCATGGTCTACCAGTACCCGTACAGCCATCAGCGCCGCTGCACCGGACGAAAACTGTGGATCCAGGACCAGTATAAGCCCGTGCTCCGCAATGTTTGAAGGCAAAGCCCGGTAGTGTAACTCAGGCTCGCCAGTCCGGTAGTTAGTTTGAATGAGTATCCTTCCCGTCCTGCAATCTGGGATCGTTCGCCGAAGTCCGGTCTCGAATGCGCTGCCGCCGCGCAGGACGACAACGGCACTTACATCGGCGTCTTTCTTCAGCCCATTGTATGAGTTACCCTGCGGTGTTGACACTTGGGTAGAGGCGAATGGCAGAAAGTCGCACGCAGTCTCGACCAATAGCGCTACCATTCGATCGAAGTAGAACACGAAATCCTCCCGGGAAGTGGTTGGGTCCAGCAGTAGGGCTGCGAAAGGTGTAGGTACGAAGTCAGTGTATGCCCCATATGCACTTCGTACATATATACTTACTGTGCATGCCTCTGACCTGGTTCGTCTGCCTCAGCACAATTGCATTCGCACTCAAGGGGCTATCTTCCGCGATTTGGCCTAGCCTGCGTAGCTCCACTTGATGCTGAGTCGACTTGTCTGCGAGGGTTTTTCGGACCTGATCGCTGACCATGGCAATCGCAACCTTATTCTCGATACCTCGGGGAATGATAAGGTCCGCGATCTCGCGCTGAGGGGCAACGTATTTGTAGAAATTTGGCTTCACATATCTGAACCACTGCTTTATGCAGCCTTCTATGTCTCGAGCACGTTCCTTCACGTCCCGGACTAGGCGCCGCGACAGACAGAGGTCGGCATCTGCTTCGGCGAAAATCTTGAGATCCAGTAGATCCAGCACGCGCGGGTCGTGAAGGGCAAATATACCTAGAGTTGAATGTACGAAATCAGTGTATGTCTCACATATAGCTCGTACATGGAACTCTCCTACCTTCTAGTATCAGCACATGTGGTGAATAGATGGTTGTAGTCTTCTCGAGGCGAGCGTGCTTCTCGAAGGAATAGATGGGCACTTCAGCAACCTTGCTAAGTATAATTAGCCAATCATGAGTGTTCATCCGTACGCACTGCATACCCATTCTTAATGTCCCTGAGTCGGTCTACTAAGACGTCAAAGTCAATAGCCTCAGGTGCATCGAAGTCAAACTCGTTTCGAAAAGCAGCTGCGGACTGCTCTGGGGTCAATGGCTTATAGAAGGAATCCTACTTGATCACAACCAGTCAGAAGGCTGCACGTGCCCAGCTTGTACTACTTTGAAGTTGACGTACCATTGACAAAATCACCACCCACGGCAGATTGAGGCTTGACACTATAGCCATCGCCAGTGATGTTTTCCCGGATCCTGAGCTCCCTGCAACCCCGATGATGCTCGCATTGCCCCATGGAGGCTCATAATGTGTCTTTCGGCCAGCGGAAGACATGGCTCTGAGAGATGGAAGCCAAAAATTGAGATCGTTCGAGACTACCTCATGGCGCTCTTGGAAGATCGATTCTGAAGAGTAGCAATATACGACCCTCACTGCAGGATGGATCGTGTCAAGCAGGCGCTTGCAGCAGAGACCTCGAAGAGCTCGCTTACGTAAGGCATGCCCTAGCGCGGCGCACGCACCACGCCGCTAAGAGCTATGTCTTTTCGTTTTGCAGTCTCCTCACAGACCTCCTCCGCCAGCCAGCAAACTCTGCGCTGCTCCACACAGCGCAACCTCGACCAGCGGTCGAGCAGCGGCATCTTCTTCACTGATGGACGTCGGGTGAGGTCTTGAGCGCCTCGCTTCATCATGGTAAGCTCTACTCAGCAAGCTGCCACTTCCCGCATGTGTTAACAGACTCGCAGAGCTCATCTACCGTATCTCTGTCGGCGGCCACGCCGACGCAACATCCTTTCCAGAGAAAGATTGATGATGTCAAGCCTTCGAAAACGTAAGTGACTCTTGCTCTCATCTTCACTCTTTTCCACCTGATATGATGCGACGACAAAAATAAGTTGGGAATCTCTCCGAAACAACCTGTGGAGAACACGTTAACTTGTATCTCTGATATGCCAAGCAGCTCTGCTTGCTTTGCGAAACTTCACTCACACGCGAAATTGCAACCGTGCAATTGGCCTCGCTGACTCCAAGCAGGGACATCAACTTCGTCATCATGGACTACCTGGTCAGCGAAGGCTATCCCAGAGCCGCCGAGAAGTTCGCGAAAGAAGCCAACATCCAGCTACCGTTCGAGGAAGAGTCAATCCAGCCCCGCGTAGAAATACGTGGCGCTATCCATGCTGGCGACATCGACACTGCTATCACTAAGATTAACGATCTGAACCCGCAGGTATGTTCGACCTCCTCATGCATTGCGTTCCCTCCAACTTGCAGGATTATACCACTGTTTCATGCACCACGCATAATTTCCTTGATGATAATCAAACCTTCAGTCCTCAGTATGATTGCAAGCACATGTTCTACTCATAAACGACATCGCCTTTCTTAAACTGTGCTAATCAGCAAACTAGATCCTTGATACAGACCCTGCTTTGCACTTTGCACTGCTACGTCTGCAACTCATCGAGCTCATCCGAGGGTGTACATCCTCGGCGACGTCCGACATAACACCGGCTCTTAATTTCGCGTCGTCGCAGCTTGCCCCTCGCGCCGCTACCAATCCCGACTTCCTTAAGGATCTTGAGCTTACAATGTCATTGCTCATCTTCCTCCCCGCTACGGGCACACTCCAGAAGGAGCTCACTGACCTTCTCGATCCGTCCCTTCGTCGCAACGTGGCCAGTAAAGTCAACGAATCTATATTGGCCAGCATGGGTCGCCGGGGTGAGGCGCGCATGCGAAGCCTGGTACGCCTACGCCACTGGGCTGAGTCGAAGGCAAGGGCAGCTGGAAAGGATATACCACCGACTTTGCCACTTGGTCTGCAGGACTCCGATGAGAGGCCTGCGGACAGTAATGGGAGCAACGGCGAAGCTGCCGACATCATGGTTCATTAGAATGACTTCGCTGAGGACGCGTTGCGGGCCTTGTTCAATCTGATCAGCCTGCGTGTGGGATCTGCGACTTCCATGTCAATGCTATATAGATTTTGTACACCTGGTATTGGCCATGAGCATGATTACTAGCATTGAGCGCTCTGTTGTCACACAATATCGTGCGGTAAGAAGGCGGCTTTGACGTTTATGACAGCTATGATTACAACGAATGATACCACCACAACTTCTTTCGCCTTGCATTCCGGCACTTCAATGTAATCTTCTTACATGTAAGTACCCACGCCACGACTGGAGACCTATACATTCCAAATCGTCGCGCCGCAGAGGTGCTCATCTTTAGTGCCTTGATCGATGGCTATCAAGGTTCTCAGATTTTCAGGGATATAAGGAAGCAGCCGCCAGCACAACCTCTTCGTGCACAAACGCATGTAGACATTTCAGACCTATCGGCACCAATCCGTCAGCGACCGCTCGAACCTATTTCATCGAATCCAGCCCTGGACACGCAGCCTCGTGTTTTACCCCGCGATACGCCAGTCGTTGCTAGACCCCGCACCCGCTACGTAGTCCGGCCCTATGACCCTAAGGGCCCAACTTCAGCTGGCACGATCTGGACGCACATGCTACTCAAGCATGGCTAGGACCGTGTAGAAGACACTCAGATAGCGATGGTGGAATCGACACCCGTCATGTTAAAATGACAAGATCGGACCATTCTTGTACGAGATTTGAGGCATGCATGCCTGGAATTCAAAAGCAGAACCGCCTGCAGGAGAGTTTCGTCTTCCCAGTCAGCAATACACGTCGCGAGGTACCCCGCGTGTGCGGACAAGGCGACCACATCCTCTCGGCATTAAGGATCCCCGCATGGGAACAGTTGGAGCCGCATGTGGTCGGCGTTATTTACAGTGTTGATTGGGTCTATTCCTTGTCGCATCTCGAGGTGTAGTCCCAATCCGCTCTGTGGCTGGAGTAGTTAGTCTTCAACCTGGCTCAAGGTGTCGCGAAGTTGAGCTCCACCTCGCGCTCGACCGACCCGCCACAATGGTACATTCTGTCCCGATTCCGGTACGGTGCGTCAATCCGAGCTTACGTGGTGGGAAAGGTATCGCGCAGTGGAGCATGGTGCAGATCTGGGGTGCAATGGCCTGAATAGATGTCTAGCTAGAATTCTGAGCACGTACCAAACACTGGATGCTGAGGACAAGGCAGAGACTGATCATACTAGAAGCACCTGAGATGTCTCTCCGCGGATATACACGATCCTTCGTTATGATCAAAAGTTGAAGGAGTGGGGCAGCTTGGTGCTTATGGTACGGGATAGGCGTGAAAATGCGCCACCTCGATACGCGCATCCTCCATAACATCCCTCACCATGACTTCAACGCAAACGGGAGCACTACCAAGGGTCCACGCCACTAGTTGTCAAGCTACTTTGTTCGGGCCACCATCACGTACACCTCGTTGGTCGAGACTTCCGGGCGCTCACGCTACCATCAGTCCCATACATCCGAGTAGCATCATCCGATACTTCATCGTCGACCTTAGCCAATACAAGCAATGTACCCCTCCATACGTTCCACGTGAACTTCGTGTCTCGAACATGTCATCCAATGACAGGCACGATCTGGCGGAGTCACTATTGAGTTGCCTCCGTCGAGCCGGCATAACACTGGATGAGGGGAGCTTACTGCGGCTCTCTATGGAACCGGGGGTAGTGAAGCTTCGAGACCCCTGTTAGAGACAAACATGCTAGGTGGGGTTGCAACTTTAGTACAAGCAGAAGTACGTATATAAAGCACCTCTTGCCGTACGGAATTGAGACATCACTTCATTAACAAACCACCTGCAATCAATACGCCAACCTCTTAACAAGCAAGCTCAAATCATCACAATGGGTTCCGTTCCTAAAGAGCAATGGGCGCAAGTCATCCACAAGACCGGCGGTCCCGTAGAATACAAGAAGATCCCAGTCCAGCAGCCGGGCCCAGATGAGGTCCTCGTCAACATCAAGTACTCTGGCGTCTGTCACACCGATCTCCACGCCGTCAATGGCGACTGGCCTCTGGTAAGCATTATATCCTCCCTCTTGCCTCATACCACATCGACTAATCAGCCTCCCAGCCAACCAAGCTACCACTCGTAGGCGGCCACGAGGGCGCTGGCGTTGTTGTGGCTAAGGGTGATCTCGTCCACGACATTGAAATCGGCGAGCACGCCGGTGTCAAATGGCTCAACGGCTCCTGCCTCTCATGTGACTTCTGCCAACAGTCCGACGAGCCCCTGTGCCCCAAGCCTCTTCTCTCAGGCTACACCGTGGACGGCACATTCCAGCAATACTGCATCGCCAAAGCCGCGCACGTCGCACGCATCCCCAAGGAGTGCGCCCTCGACGCCATCGCCCCCATCCTGTGTGCCGGTATTACCGTCTACAAGGGCCTCAAGGAGTCTGGCGTCAAGCCTGGCCAGTGGGCTGCTATCGTCGGTGCGGGAGGTGGTCTCGGATCGCTGGCCTGCCAGTATGCCAAAGCAATGGGTGTTCGTACAATTGCTATTGACACCGGCGCCGAGAAGAAGAAGATGTGCACCGAGCAACTCGGCGCAGAATCCTTTGTCGACTTTGCGACGTCCAAGAACGTTGTTGCGGACGTGCAGAAGGCCACGCCAGACGGTCTGGGTCCCCACGTCGTCATCCTCGTTGCTGTCAACGAGAAGCCGTTCCAGCAGGCTGCCGAGTACGTGCGCCCGCGCGGTACCGTCATCTGCATTGGTCTTCCGGCCGGCGCGTACCTGAAAGCCCCCGTCTTCGAGTCTGTCATCAAGATGATCCGAATCCAGGGTTCTTATGTTGGTAACCGCAAGGACAGCTCGGAGGCGATTGAGTTCTACCGCCGCGGACTGATCAAAGCACCATTCAAGGTTGTCGGGCTCTCGGAGCTGCAGATGGTGTATGATAAGATGCATAAGGGCGAGATTGCGGGCCGTTACGTGCTTGACTGCTCGAAATAGGTGGTGAGGGCTTGATGATGCATAATGAAGATATAGCATTCTTGTATATATTGAATCAAATGACAGACACTCCCAACTACTCTTGTACTTGGCGATAATCTTCTTCGCAATCGCATTTCGTTAGCACGCGAATCGAGCTGATCGATGAGGTGTGGAATTGTGACACTGCGGCGCGCTCCAAATGTGACGCAATAACACCCACGTTGCCTACATGCTATATTGTTGTTATGTGCGCTTCTTGAGAGAGACGTGTCGCTCTCAGCAATCCAATTTTAGGGAACGTGGGTGGATTTACCAGAGATGTGTATCATTCTTCTTCCTCCATTGGGTATATTACAAAACCTAGCATTGTTTGCCCTCCCGCTGTACCAGCATATGAAAAGCCAAACGTGGGCAGAAACGTTGCTCATGATGTCGTAAGGGTACGTGCTCGGTGTACCATGTTTACAAGGGTCCATTAAGCCGAATAAGAATGAAATGCAAGACTTGAGCACTTTTGAAGAGCAATGAGAAGATTGAAATCCAGTCAGAATACAAAATCAAGAAGGAAGAGCCGAAGCTTGGTAAGAAGGTGCAAGCGCTAATAAAAGTGCTGTCCGCCATAGGCCATGCCATTCATGGGCGGCTGGAGTAGCGAAGGCGGTTGTTGTTGTTGCTGCTGCACGATGTTGGCTGGGACATAATGCGTTTGGTACGGATGCTGCGGCATGTTGAAATCAGCCACAAGCAGAGGATTGCCAAAAGCTGGCGGCCGTCGTGGCTGCATTATTGGAGGCGGGAGAGGCATCGGCGGAGTCTGTTGCTGCACAGCGATTTGGGCCTGAATTTGTTGTTGCTGGTACGCCATTTGGGCCTCGTGAGCTTGACCATTGGCCTGCTGCTGCTGCTGCTGCTTTTGCTGCTCTTGTTGCGGTGTATCCCATCCCCACCGCTGCTTAAGCTCGGTATTGACAAAGCCCACGCGCCAGCCAGTCTCCTGTCGTATCTTATCAAATATCTGGAGAACTTCTTCCTGCTCTCGTCGGTCTGTGAGACACTCGGCTGCAATCGCAAGTGAACGGAGCGCTACGCTTGCGACGCCACGATCCTTGACATGTGCGCTGATGCCGCAGATGTACTTCGAGTTCTGTTCCAGCATCGTCCACATCTCGGGTTCGTTTGGTCCTTGGTAAGGATTGACCTGCGCCAGCAAGGCTAGACACGTGTGGTAGAAGAGTCGTGCCACGATCGAGGTCCGTTTCACTAGCCATACCTCAGGGAAGGCAGATCCTGACAGAGTCTGCCCAGGAAATAAATATGCCATCGGGTGCATGGTGCGTGGGACAGCTTCGTTCCACCGATCTGTCATCTCTTTCAGGCGCAGCCACTCGGCGTGTCTGGCTTCTATTGTCTGTCGTGCAACGTCCGCATTGCGTGGGACCGAGGCGCGGAAGTTGCAAGTTCGGGCCACAATGTACAGTATTCGATGTGTCCAGACTTCCTCCTTCCCTGACTCGGTCTCGGGAGTGAAGTCCATCTCAATGCCCCAGTCGTCAGGATCCCACGCGACCTGCCAGTTGAAGTGTAAACAGCTGAGGATCTCCATGCCAACATTTAGCCAGAAGCACGCAGCACCGATACCTGTCGATCTTGCGTTCCACCGGCACTCTTTCACAAGCGCTCGGGCTCCCGCAATGTGGTTCATTCTCTGCAAAGCACGTTCTCCCATGATCTCGTACACGTTAAGTATGACCGCCGTTGTTGCGCATAGGATGGTATCCCTGTCCGGATCCTGCAACGAATGCAGTAGGTCTCTGGTCGCGATGTCGTAGTAATGCAATGCCTTTTCCTCGCTATACTTCGGGTTCACCAGAGCAAGATGCCGTGCTCCGCAAGCGAGGAACGCATGGAGTAGCATTGGCTCGTTCAACGCATGAAAGGGCAGAAGCCGTGAGAAGTGCTTATGCGCGTCCATACTGTCCATCCAAATGCCTATCTCTTCAACGAATACCTGCATGTATAGGACCTCCTCTTGACTTTTGAGATAGTCGCGGCCTGCCCCTGGTGCAGGGCTTGCCGAATGCTCGAGAGTGAATGGCGAATGGGTGGGATTCGAATAGTTGGACACTAGGAGCGTCAGCAAGCGTGAAGTAGGGATTGGAGGTTGCGCAGATGGACAACCGTACATTGTCACCACCACGTCAAGTCGGACTTACGGGCTCGGGTGTGCTGCTGCTGTGGCGCTCGCTGGTGATCGAAGTTGTAGCTGTGCTGCGCATGTGGGTATGGCTCTGGAGCCATGCCTTGCATGGAAGGAACATGCTGCCGCACTACTGTTGAGCTGGACATGCCACCAGGAGGGCCCATTTCGAAGCCATTGAGACTTATAGGTATGTGGTGGTTTGGCTCTTCCACCGGGTACATCTCCCTCCCGCCCACGTATTCACCCGCAATGACCCTCGACTCGTCCTGGAAGGCAATGCAGTAGTCGTTCCCCTTTGGTATGATGTAGGCATTCCTCTCGCAGGTCGTGTCTAGAAAGTTCAGCTTCTTGCCCCAGTTGCAATCGCGCTGCGACTTAGAGCAGTTGTTGCAGGTGGGTTTCGACTCATCGCACTTGAGATGCCTCTCGCGACAGGTGAGACAGCCTGTGCGCGTGCGCTTGGGCTTGCCATCCGGCGTCGCATCGCTCTCTTTCTTCTTGGACGGAACAATTTGGCCGCCGGGCGAGGGGTCGTTCGGCGGTGGAGTCACGGTAGACGCCATGTCGTAGCCCTGCTGCAGAGCAGGCCTGTCCTACGGTGATGCCTGGCTGTCTGCAACCCAAAGGGCAGCCCTCACGGCGCTGCCGGAACAGGCGACGCTCTCAGTCCCACTCCACTCTCGCGGCGACGTTGATTCCTTTCGCAGTTGGTCGTGCGCCAAACGTGTAGAATGCGACCTGGGCTTGGCAGGGACACGCCCTCTGTGCTAGTCGGCCGTGAGGTCAGAGGAGTCGGCAGTTGGGATGATGTCCTGAGAAATACTGAGTTGGGTTGCTGAGATCTCGTCAGATGCAAAAGTGTTCCAGGTACAAAGTCGATGGATGACGGCAGACGACGACGCTGTCGCAGAAAATCGATATGGGGCGCAGCCGGCCTGGGGCACGGAGAAGGCTAACTCCGGGCAGCAACAATTCAGATGCGGAGCGTATCTGCGAATAGCTGCAATATTGAATTATCCCCTAGTCGGCAGGCGCGATGACGATGGAGTTCTCAGCCCTCTGTCGCGGGGGGCAGGTTTTAGCGATGACACGCGCAATACCTAGTCAAGAAGACGCCACTGCGACGAGAGTCCGCCGTTGCGATGGGTGAGGGTGAAATAAAAGCGCTTTCAGAAGGGTTATTGAGAAGACAGCAAGAGGACGAGCAACAGGTACATAGCTTTGGTTAAAGCCAAACTGTGTACTTCGCCAACGGCAGCGAATGTCACATTGCGCAAGCCATCAAGCCTCATCCTGGAAGCGAAGCGGAAGATCCCTCTACAACGCGAAGTTGATTTGCGTGTGTATTCGGCGACCACACTTTTTGCCTTCGCCATACGTCCGACAGGCCGTGGCCCTCGAACATCATTTCTCGAGTGAGGTCTTTCGCCTAGAGCATTGCCCAGACTGTCAACCGTCCTGTCTTGGGGCGTTTCCAGCTCGAATGCGCCGTTGTCCTCGAGGAACGATTCGCGGACGGGCCAGTTGAAAGCAAGGGCTCAACGTGCTGATGATACGCAACAGCTCAAGGTGTACCCTGGCGTGCCTGGACATCACATCGCGAACCCTCCGTGGGATGCTGACTGGCTGCATGTTCCCTCGTCTAATCTTGACCATCCTGCGACTGGAGATTAACTCCCCTGCAGCTGCCCTCGGCAGATATTACTCCTTCCGCGAACCATGGTCGAATGCCCAGGTATGATATTGAACTGAGTACTGCGGTTTGCTGCCTGCGGCCTCAATAATGTTGGAGTCTCGCCTCCATCCTACTTGATGACTTTCTCTTTCAGAGATTGTCCTGGCGGAAATTTGTCGTGAAGCGACAGCTGACGTACGTCATAACGACGAGTCATGCGCCTACTCACACTTTCACTCCTTCCTAAACATAGAGCACCATCTGCAACAAAGCAATTCTCACAAATTCAACATTTGTGCCTCAGAATCGGGTGTGAGAATTGTAACAAGCTCGTGCGTTGCGACCATCAAAACCCCACACGCCGCCGCACTTGTCTGACGATCCTCGCGCAGACCTTCCCTGCACCACAACCTCAGCTCACCTATGGCCGTTGAGCGCCAAACCTCAGCCCTTCCACCAGCACAGCCAAGTTACATACTCCGTGGTCACCGCTCGCAGATACACAGCGTACAATTCGTGCGCCAGAACAGTCGCTTACTTACTGGCGATGCGGACGGCTGGGTCGTGTACTGGAAGCTTGAAACCAAACGTGCGCTAGCGGCGTGGAAGGCTCATGATGGAGCGATCTTGGGAACGGGCGAGTGGGGACAGGATAAGTTCACCACGTAAGTCCTTAAGGAGATTGCAGCTTGCAAGCATTCATAACATCTTCTACGTACAGAAATAATACATCTGCTAACCATAAATTGTCTACATCCAGACATGGGCGCGACAACAACTTGAGAATATGGCAACTTCGATCATCAGACGAAGCTACGCTATCAACCACCTTGCCCGCAGAAGATTCAAAGGCAGAGCAGCCGAAGCCATGGCTTTTACACACGCTTCCTGTCAACACCTTGAACTTCTGCGCCTTTTCCATGTGCTATGAACATGAACCACAAGGCCAACATTCTTCAACGAGACCTTCAAACGGCTCTATTCTCATAGCAACGCCTTCTACGGACGACAAGAAGATCAACATCTACCAATTTCCAGAGGAAAAGCTGAAGTATGTGGTACCCAAGGCCTCCACGGCTGATACCGGTAAGTCATGCATTCTCACTGGATCAATCGGTGTTCCCAAATATCTACTTGGCCTTCATGGCAGCATGATCTCAGTAACTGGACGTGCTGTCTATGGAGATCTGTCGCTTTGAGCCCTGTAGAAGTCTTCAAGCTAATGGCTGTAGGTATGGTCATGGCTGTGAAGCTTGTCCGTCACGCTCAATCATCCACTGTCTTAGTATTGGCAGGGTACGAGGGGGGCGTCACATCTGTACACCAGCTTCCCAGCGGTATATCTTCTACTGTGAGGACAGCTCAACTTGTGTACCTGAGTCAGCCTCACACTCAACCCATACTGTCACTAGACGCAACCCCGGACGCTCGAACATACTTCACGTCTTCTGCAGATGCCATCATCGCATCACATCGCATTTCAGACCTAGCACCTGCGGAAGCTGTAGCAGGAGCCCACGTTACAGGACAGAAATCAATCTTTCATGCGAAATCAGAGGCAACCAGCGAAGCATCAACCATAGCCTCCAACGGAAGCATTACTACCAGCCCACCCACGGGTGGTCCGGAAAAACTCACAAAGAAAACACCAGACTTGTCAAAGTCAACAGCAGACCCCGAATCCCCATCCCTCTCCTTCACTAAATGCCCCGTCGCCAATCCCCAACCTACCCTAGCCGCCGGCCTATCCTCCCTCCTGTCCTCCGCAAATCCCATTCAAAGATCTGCTCCACTTCCACCACGGCCTACACCCACATCTTTCCAACCTCCCCACAAAATCACCAACACCAAGCACTCAGGCCAACAATCCCTCCGCGTGCGCTCCGATGGGCGGATCTTCGTGACAGCAGGCTGGGACAGCAGGATCCGCATCTACAGTACCAAGACGCTCAAGGAAGTGGCTGTGCTCAAGTGGCACAAGGAAGGCGTGTATGCTGTGGATTTTGCTGTGTTGTTGGAAGCTGGGGATCTTCAAGGGAACGAAGGCGGGGAAGGTGGTGAGGTGGTGAAGAAGGAGACGGGATTGGGAAAGGTGCAGAGACAGAGAGAGGAGGCAATGCAGCTGAAGCATTGGGTTGTTGCGGGTGCAAAGGATGGGAAGGTCAGTTTGTGGGAGGTATTTTGAGATCGGAAAACGAGATGTATGAGAAAGTCTTCGTCGATGGCGTCGATTTGTGCAGATGATGTGCAGTGTTACGCCTACGTGAGGGTTATCTGGCTTGCTTCGATGACAGGTACAACCGATAAACTACCGGATCGTAATCCTGTCGTGATACGCCTGAGTTCAGCCCAGTCTATCGCATTCTCCAATTCTAGTCTATAAGCTGATCTTTGTCTATCGTCTTCGTCTATGTGGCTCTAAATCTCGCAGTCGCATTTCCACTATCTCATTTCGTCGTAAGAACCTGAACGCCAGCCTCGCCGCGCTTATACGCCTCAAATCCCTCGTTCGCAGCCTCCTTCGCTGTCGTCCTCCCCTCTACGATCGCCTTACACTTCGCCAAAATATCTGACCAATCATTAAACACCGTAAACGGGACATTCTCCCTCACACAGTAGCTAATCAGATCATGTCCTTGCTTCGCAAACAACAGATCTGTCTCTGCCGCAGCCGACAAATCGGACACGCCATCGCCAGCATAGAACATAGTCGGGCGCTCGCCCTCAGGTAGCGACGAGTACTTGCGCAGCTCGACGGACTTGTCGTGCCCGAAGCCGGACTCGGGGTGCCGGAAAGCGATCTCCCAGCCGCGCTCGGTGTTGATGTCTGCGCCGTCGCGGGGCGCTACGTAGTTGCCTACGACTTGCATTTTGGAGGCGGTCGGGCCGACGAGGTTCTCGAGGAGTGCGTGGATGATGGGCTCCATGCCGCCGGATAGAACGACGACGGGGATGTTGTTTTCTAAGCTCCACTTGTAGAACTCGGCGAAGTAGGGGTCGAGCTTGATGTTGTCTTTGAGGATTTGGGTGCCTGTGGGTGATGGGATCAGCGTCTGGGTGTGGTCAGCAGGGGTGGGTGTTGGTAGGCGTACATTCGTTGAAGGGCTTGGAGACGCTGTCAAGCATGTCGCGGAAAGAGTCGCGGAAAGTGATCTCGTTGGCGAGGGTGGCTAGGTTGCCTTGACGGCGTTTGGCTTGACCGTAGCCCAGGTTGTCGGTCATATAGTCATTGCCTGCAGAACAGTTAGTGTGTGGGAGATTGAAGCTAAATGGCAACGCAACTGCTAAGACTCACTGTCTTGGAGTGTGATGGTGCCGTCGAAGTCGGTGAAGAAGATGAACTGCGAATCACATTGTCAACTTTCATTTCCGAGAAACCAGATGGTCAATTGCATACCTTGGGGTTCGTCTTCATGGCAGGAAGATCTGCCAGGCTGTTTTGTGCACTCATCTTGCTTGAAGCTTTCGAAGGTACTGTGTCTGAGGAAGGACAGGCGGTAACGGTGGGATAAGGGAGTGAGGTGTTGGAGGGGCTGAAGAAATCTGATCAGGCATTCCGGTCTCTCGGAACGCTCAAGCTCAGGGACCGATCAATTGATCGTCATACGCCATCCCACGCGCCTTGGCACGTCATGCCGCTCGATGCGACCTCCAAGGGTGGTTGCGGATCTCCGAAAGGCGAGCTTTTCATTTGTCAGTGTCAAGCGTCCTCCATGTGACAGCACCGCGACAGACATGAGGCCGCTGCTCCAGCATGCTTCTCGCTCGCTTACGACCAATGCTGCCTCGATAGTCTCCGCTTCGACACGCTTTTCCGATTCTTTCGTTCGGCAGGCGCCATCGATATGTCTGAGGTGCCAGTACCGGACGGCTTCCAGCCCCGCGCGGAGTAACAACACCCCATGGAAGAGCTCAAATGCACCCGAAACATGGTCGCGACGCACGTTCTCAGGCTCGGCGAGACGCCGTGAGGAAAAAGGGCCATCAACTTCACCGGGAACAATACCAATGCCACCGCCCGCATCCGAATCGAATCGAGCTTCTACAGGACAAGTTGAACATGTCGCACCGGAAACTTCCTCTTCGGTGGATGCCCAAAAACGGCTACATGAGGATGCAGATACCTTACTGGACGACCAAGGGAAGCAAGAGCAACCGCGACCGACTCCAGAAGCTACAGCCGCTGAGCCGTCTACTCCGCCGCAAAGTACGACATCGGACTCTAATGGGCAAAACGTAGCAGACACCATCGCCCGTGTTCCCGACGAGCAATTACCCTCCCACCGCGAAAGACAGAGATGGGACTTCTCGAAGCGCCTGTCCGAGCTCATGGACGACCTGCTGCCGAAGCTTGCCGTAGTCACACAAAAGGTCAACACCTACACCGGGACCGACTACTCCGGCGTGGAAGCGCTGAGACGGGAGATCCAAGAGCAGGAGAAGCTCGTTAAAGCCCGCCGTGCCGCCATCGACACGGCAAAGCAAGCCCTCGATACCGCTCACGGCGGACAAGCTTCTGCACAGAAGGAAGTCGTTGCCCTACTTGAGCGCAAGCACTCGTGGTCCGCTACCGATCTCGAGCGCTACATGTCCCTCATTCGCTCCGAGCACATCAACGACCAGGCCATACGGCAGGCGAAGGATCGCGTCATATCTGCTGAGGCGGCGCTAGAGGAGGCACGGACGCAGCTGGAGAAGCGCGAGAGGGCACAGTACCACGAGGAGCAGATTTGGAGCGACACTATCAGAAGGAACAGCACCTGGGTCACCTTTGTGCTGATGGGCGTCAATATCTTCCTGCTGCTGTTGAGCCTGGCGATACTCGAGCCATGGCGGCGGAGACGGATGGTGCGGGAGATCAAGGGCGCGTTGGAGGCTCAAAAGGCAGCGATTCCTACCACACTCGCTGCCACTGCACCAGGACTAGTCTCTAATGAGCTTGCAGCCATCGAGGAAGAGATCGACCGTGTCGCTGAGGAGCCAGATTCTCCAGCTGTCGCTCAAACATCCACAGACGAGGAGCAGTCGCCAGCCGTGGATTCAGTGCCCGTACCAATTGGGCTACCTGGAAGCCTGACTGATCCTACACCAGACATAGCAGTCCCTGGTGCGGCACCTTTGACATCTGACGAGGCAGTGAAGTCCCCTCAAGAGACTATCGACATCGCCGAGGAAGTCCGGGCTTCTGATGCTCCTCGCGCGTGGTCAGACAAAGTGACACATATCGCCCAGGACATCGTCAGCGACAGAGTCATCTCTATGCGCAGGATCGACTACACCACAGCGATCCTCCAGGGCGCTGCAGCAGGCGCGGTAATCACTGGCGCCATCATTGCCATGATGAGACCACATTGAGCTTGGTGTTGCTTTCGCCACTATGTAAAAATAGCTGTAATCAAATATGTACATACCCTCCAAATGAAGGAAGCCTTCAGAACAACACAGATTAATAACTCCACGCACTCGCCAATCAGTCCCGCGAAAAAGCATATTCAACATCAACACCCTACCTGACCGGCAACTGCTCCTTCCACTCCGGATCAACCTTACTCTGCTTGAAAAAGCTCTTTCCCTTCAACCACTGCCGATACGCTTTGTACCTCTTCTTCCCGCCATCCTCATCCCCCACGTCCAGCGGATTATGCGACACCTTCAAGAACTCTTCAAACTCCTCAATGTCCTGCTCTGGAGTCTGAAACTTGCCGGGCGTCGGGTACATCTGGGGCTCTGGCTGGAAGTTATGATATGAGTAGGAGGGCTGCAAGTGCGGGTACGAATATGAGGGCGCGTGTGAAAAGGGCGTTGTGACGGACTGGGCGGTCATGGGGCGCTGCACTGAGTAGATGGATGATGCGTCGGTGTCGAAGCGCGGTTCAGGGAGGTGGAAGGAGGAAGTGTCGCGCAGGGCGTGGGTGGTGTTGCCTTCGGTCATGCAGAGGTAGTCGTGGTATTCTGTTGCAACGGGGTCGTCTGCACTTGGGGACTCGTTGCTAGTGACGAGCGGCAAGTTCAACGGGTGGTCAACATATCGTGCGTACTCGGACTCTTCTGTGTTCGAAACGGATGGGTTCATGCTGTTCTCGTAGAATTGGCGGAGCGTCCATTGGTGGGTCAAGTTTTTGTCGGATGGCTTGAAGCCGGGCTTCAGGGTGGAGGACAGGCCGGTTGATGTGGATGTCGAGTTGAAGAGGGTTGGATAAGTGCCTGATCCGTGGGCAGAGCTGGGCATGTGCGTTTCGAAGTGAGGGTCTCGAAGAATCGAGTGCTTCATTGGGGAGTCGCCGTGTGGGAGACTTAGATGTGCATCGCGTCTTCTGCGGTCAAGAATGCTGTCATGGCGATTCTCGGGCTCACTAGAGGGGTCGATAATGGTCACTCCCTTTCGGTTGGCCTTCTTGCCTTGGCTTTTGTGTGAGTCGTCCTGATCTTTCCTACGAGGAATGAAGGGCGACAAGTCCTCCTTTCGTGAAGGGTGCGCGCCGTCCCTGGGATCGCGTCCAGGCGCTGAAACTCCTAGACGATAGGCGAATACCTTGAGGAATGAAGAGAGGGCCAGTGGTCGGTAGTACTCCAGCCAGTAGTCATCATGTGTATTGTAACCATGTTGCCCAAGTTCTGTGCATTGTTGGTGAGGAAAGGTGGACGGCGGAAGGAAACGCGGCTTGAGATTTGCCTCTGTATACCACTTGTTGTAATCACGATGGGGCTTTTCCAGCATTGCGCGCGGATCTTCGTGATGAAGGTAGTAGTCAGTCGGTAGTTCCCACAACAACGGCTCACCCTGGATGTAGGTATAGTTTCCCAGGAAGATGTTGTACGCTTCCTGTCGCTGCGTGTCGAACAAAGAGTTGTGGTAGTACCGCTTGAAGCTCTCCACCATGTCGCGCGAGCTACTTTGCCAGTGATTGAGCTTCCGATACGTAGCCATGGTGTTGACGAGATGCGAACCACCATATTGTATGGCGATGGCGTCTCCATGATGGTGAAACAAGTGCGTAAACATCTCAGCACAGTCCGAGTCGTAATCAATGGTAGGCCCAGCAATGACACCCAATGCCTGTAGTTGGCGCCCCAGGGCCCTTTTGCCAATCACAAACTGCGCAGCATTGGTCCGATCTAAGCAGTCGATGCAATTGGTTCTGGCGACTCCATTCTGAACTTGCGGTGAGTCAATCTCACTGTCACCGTTGTGAAAGAAGCCCGTCGTGCATAACACTTTCTCTCCCAGGCTTTCCAGCTGATCGATGACGTTCTGTCCTTTGGCTTTCGACGCCCGAGACATGTCGAACGCTTCATAGTGTATCTTCTTGTCCTTTGTTAGCGACTGATTCAGGTAATCAATGCAGCTCTTGTACTCCTGAAGCAGCTTTGACTCTCTGGGAGTCCTTTCTCGAGATTTGATTAGGTTGAGTGCAAAGACAGGAGCGCCATATCTCGCGAACAAGTCGTCGAAATGGGATCCTGCTGCGCAGTAGAAAGGATCCATGAGCCTCAGATCAATGTCTGGCTTCGGTGTCACCCCGGTGTTGTCTTGCGTCCAATACAGAGGTATGCTGCCACGATGTTGAACAAAAGAAGTATACGCAGGACTAGAATATAATCGTGGGCCAGGCGCATGGAAAGATGTCGTATTTGCGTCGGCGACGATCTGTTCGGTCTCCACATCGTTTGCAACATAGCCCGCATCATTCGTCCCGCGCTTTAGAAAGCGAGCTCCAGCGAAGTGTCTTGATCGACGTGCAATGACCGTGATGAATATGGGGCGGCCAAAGACGTCGAGGGAAGCTTGCTCGATATATCCATGAATGACCGGATGGCACCAATCATGTATGTTCTTCATGTGGTCACGGCCAGGATCGAGAAGATAGTGGTTCCAGACAAACATGTGCTGAAAGTCGTGACCGGTGTTTCTCGTTCCCTCGTTCAACGCTGTCCTTTCGCGGATCATATTTTGTTGTAGGCTTCTTGTGATATTGTAGGAATAGCTGAAGTAGAAGCCCTTGTTGAGGTCCATAGTGTTGAGGGTCCCGAGAAACCTCACTTCGTCGGGATTGCGGTCCCTCTGGTACCTTGAGGTCGACCCAGCTGTCAACGGAACCATCTCGGTGTCATCAATTTGGTAGATGTAGTGACCGCCTATCACAGCCACTTGAGTTCTTTTGGTGATCAATATCATGTAGTACGCTTCTGTGAACCGGATGAAGCCCAACAGGCCCCAGCCACTAGATCTGAGCTTCATTCCGCCCGAGCTTTTGTTGCCCTCGGCGATGGTGTTCAGAAGCTGTTGGAGTTCTCGTGCGCTGTAGAGGATGTCATCTTCGAATATGTTCAAGTATCCGGGCGCTGATGTGCGATCAATCTTGAGCACGCGAAATTGCTTGTCCACAATGTCTGCTCCGACCAGGTAGAATCGCGTACTCGTTTCGTAGAGAGAGAACTTGTGCATGCGGTTGATGCCATTCTCGCCAACCTTTTCGTAAGACACACCTTTGGCTTTGTGCACTGTGGAGGGAGTTGAGGATCTGTAGATGGGCACTCCGACCGCAGGGTCTTCTTCTTCGCCACCAAACTTGGTGGAGTTGGGATCTTGCGGCGATTTTCCTGGTTTCTTCTCTAGATCCGCCTCTGGCTTGAAGCTGTTGAGAGGCTCGTCATGTTGCGGCGAGAGATTCGGACTTCCCAGGACCGTTGAATCTCTTTCGAAATCGTCCTGGCCGTCTGTGATGCTTTCAAGCGTCGTTGCGCGGGAAGCCACCGATTCAGCCCGTTCTTGTAGCCCAGGTCTATGCCGAGGCTCGTCCATGGCGGTGTGTACAATCGAAATTCCTGCCAGGGAAGTGTCCGCGTACGGCTTCGATCAAATAGACATCGTCGCTTTGGTCAAGTCAAGCGTCGAAGTGGTGAAGCAATCGCTACTATGCGCGGAGTCGCAATCGGCGACAAGCATTAGCAGACCCGCGATAGGCGATCAAAATAGTGCACCTAGGCGTATTAGTGTCTCATCAAGTAGTGACGCAGGCCTGGGTGTAGTCGCGTGTCGTGATGTGCATGCTGAATGTGAAAGTGCGGTGGTCATTCCGCGGCACTAACTCGCGTGGGGGCGGCCACCCGCGCAGTGCTCTCCCTGTCACCTGCCACAGACCTGTCAAACTTCACGAACGCGAACGATGCCGCAAACAAGATTGATCGACCTAGAATTGCTGTCATTACGCACGCTCACTCGAGTGGTTTGCGCAGAAGAAGAGCGTACAGACTTCAAGCGTGTGAGACATCTGTGGGAAGTTGATATTGGACAAACTGTCTCGTCTGCGTCGTTTGTCGACGAATTCTTTGAAGGCATGGTCCACGGCTATTCAGGCCAATACCGTGCTCCATTGCTGTCTCCTTTAGAGCATAAACTCAAACTTTGCGCGTCTCGTTCTTCCTACTCCGCCTTCATCGAGCGGAACTCCAGCATATTCGCCGCCTCCACTATCGCTACCTACTTTCCTGTTCTCTCGAACTAACAACCACCTCAAGATGACTGCCAAAAAGCCGACTAACAACATAGACGCAGCGCAGATGCTCATACCTTTCACATACCATGGCCCTTGCTCTTCAGGGAAGATGCTCGTCCCTACTAATGGGCCCATCTGTCCTATTATGTTCAGTATAGCCATGCCGGTACCCTTCTGACTGTCCGAGGCTTGGTTGTTGAGTGTCCACGTTATGATAATGGTGATGGCGCTGAAAAAGCCAGCCGTGGCGGGATAGAGTGCCAGATATCGCATTATAGTTTTGTCGGACTCGTAGTATCCTAGTACAGCGATTGTGCTGTACCCAATTGTGGCGAGAATCGAATGAAGAATGATGAAGGTCGACCGTGATTGCAGCCGATCTGAGTAATAGGCTGTGGTCACTACCACGACGAAAGCGAACAGATATGGCGGCGCTGACAGGCCCTGCGCCGTGACGCTCGTCCAGCCCATGTCTCGTACGATGGTCGGCAAGAAGACGGGCATAGAGGAGAATGCAACGTTACAACTGAAGAACATCGAGGCCGTCACTGAAGGTCGATGTACGGAGTCAGTGCTTATCTCAGATCAGACACATTTCGTACGGAGAGTTTACGTACAGTAGCACTTGGGGTCCTTGAGCGTCTGGATGACTTCCTGGAAATTGATCTTGGGTGTCTTCGATGTGTGGTGAGATTTCTCGTCATGGTCTTCGTTCTGGCTATCTTTCTCCTGTCGAAGCCTCAAGACCGCAATTTCCCTCTCGCGAGGGCTTAGCCACTTCACAAGCCCTGGTCCGTCTGGTATGAAGTCCCAAGCCCAGACTGCGACCAGTACACTTGGAAAACCTTCAATAAGAAACAAGAGTCTCCACGGACTGATGGGACCATGCTCGCCGACTTTGGTAATCAGGTAGGCAAGCGCTCCGGCAAAAGATGCTGACAGCGGGCTTGCACTGATGAACAGACCCGTCCGAAAGGCCAATTCGTTGCGTCGGAAGAAGAAGGATAGATAGAACGGAACGCCAGGTCCGAATGCTGCTTCGCCGACTCCCAATAAGGCGCGTAGCATAACGAGGAAGCCGAAGGACGTGACTACTGACTGGAGAGACGCTAGTATACCCCAAGACAAAATGCAGATGGAAATGTACATGTGTGGTGGGACTATGCGGTACCTTTGCAAATCAGCGAAGTCAAGATCAAGTATACATGGAGGACGCACATCAATGTCATCCACTCAAAGGCAATGTATGTGATGTAAAAAGCCCACAGTAGCCATTCATATTGCGAAGAGCTCAGCTTTAGATCACCAGCCAGACCTGCCTAATGGTAAATCGATGAGGTCAGTGCCAGTCTCACTTAAGATTCGCACATGGAACTACTCACTATACGCGCGTTGCCGATGTCTTGAGCCGTCTTGTTAGCTGATGACCATTGCCCGAATTGGTGACATTTGCCTTGCACTTGCACATGAGAAGGCCAATATTGCGAAATCACTCACTCGACCGATCTAAAAAGGAGAGGCAGTACAACAGCGCCATGAACGAAACTAGCTTCCGATCTAGCTTTTTCAATACGGCTCTATCTTCGTCCGGCGTATACAATTCGTAGCTTTGGACAGAGTCTACCGATAGACGGCGTACGCTTGGCATGAAGCGATCATCTTCAGTATATTCATCGTTCGCTGGAGCCTCGCTATGCGGATCAAGAGTTCGTAGCTCGAATACGTTGGCATCGTTTGGCACGGGTAGTCCATCAGAGGAATGCGACGAGCGAGAAGATGGCGTAAGCTTTGGTGAGCTATTGCGACTCGAAGACGAGGGGTAGGACATGGTCGCGATAGAGTATTACGGGTTGCCGCGTAGCAAGCGCATTGCAGACACTGCAACGGTTGTCTCACGAGAGAAGCCCAGGTACAGGAGAGTGTAAACAGTGAAATTCGGCGATGAGTGGTGGAAGTACAGCAGTTGTCGCGACTGAAAAATGACGCGCGCCTGCACACGCCCGCGCTAAGTCTCTACCCCACGATTCTCGAGATGGAAGTATCAGTATCCACGCAAAAGCGACCACTTACCTCGTACGTTGAACAGGCTTTTGAAGGTTTGCAAGTTTTAAGAAGACAAGAAGTTACCGCGCAAAAGCACTGCGAAACTATACAAGACTCTCCTTCGCACAGCTGTCTTGCATTCAATCAACCTTTCCTGTAGTTGATCGGAGGCAGTATCCGATGAATGAAAGCAATGTGTAATGAAATATCGCTGCTAGGAACTCACGTCAGAATATTGCTTCAAATTGCTCTTGATACCCTTTCACCAGCTCAAGATGATCTTACACACTCAGCATAGTTACACGGATAATGTACATGGTGATACAGCGTGTTACCCTCACAGCGAGCATTGTCCGCATGACAACCCCATCAACTGATGCCTTGCGAGCGTTGTTTCATTTTCAGTCTCCTATGGTCAGCAAGTTTGGCGTCTACTGGGAAGAAAACAGACCTGAGAAGATCCGGCTTTGGACAGCTCACTGTCGTTGCATCGTCTCCACTGTTCCTGTAGAAAGTATTGCAACACTCATACAATGCGTCGATCTTTGTAAGTTAGATCGATGAGAGACAAATGGACATGACCAAGCTCACTTGTTTCTGACAGTGCTTTTCGTCAAAACCACTCTTCTGCAAGCAATCTCGAAGAAAGCTTAGCGAAAGCTAGATGAAGATGTATCAGACCTACTTTGAATAGCGCACGCTCGCGGATGGCATGGCGGATCTGTCTTCAGGTCTTTCTCCAATTCTCCCTAGACAATTATGCGTCTCAGAATTTGATCGCAGAATGTTCAAGTAAAGAGTGACATCATGCGCGTACCATCTTGAATGTGGGCTTCCTTGCCAGCAAACGGCCACCAGTCTTTGTTGTCTTTCAGTCTCTATCCACAGTATAGGCAGCAGTCCGTGTTCCAGGTTCTGCGTTCAGTGGAGGTAAGGCGGGCTATCCTCTCACAGGTAAAGGCGTGGTGTAAAGGTGAGGCTGGCCAAAACTGGCCAATGCGCAGAGGAACTCGACAACGGCCCCACCTCACTTCTCTCTTTCCTCGCTCACCTACACTTCACACCTCGCCACCGCTTGTATAGAATACTCTGACTCGTCCACGCGAAACGCCAGAACCTTTGCTTACTCGCTGCGATTGCCAGTTCCCGAGGGTCATAGCTTCTCCGTAACGACCACTATAAAGGGCACTCTCCCCGCCGATAGGTTTGTTCCTCCACCGTTCAACTACCGTCAACTTCTCACACAGCCGCCAGCACGCCTTCAAAACCTCAACAAGCCACTTACACACGCGCACCAACCGCAACAACACATACACCATGTCTGACAACGGTTCACCAAACGTCCAGCAGAAGCCCGAAGATGGCGGCCAAAGCGAACATCTCAACATCAAGGTCACGGATAACAACAACGAGGTCTTTTTCAAGATCAAGCGCACCACAGCCCTCGGCAAGCTCATGAACGCGTTCTGCGACCGTCAAGGCAAGAACATCGGCAGCGTGCGCTTCCTGTTCGACGGCCAGCGCGTGGGCCCGCAAGACAACCCAGACACGGTACGCTCTACACCCGCACGGATCGCTTTGGGTCGGTCAAAATGACTGTGGGCATCTCGCTGACATGAAGCAGCTCGACATGCAGGACGGCGACACACTGGAAGTCCACCAGGAGCAAATTGGCGGTGGCTGCTAGGCACCCCAGGTTTGCGGCTCCTGCTTCTGCAGGTCGCAATGACGCATACCGCCCTGGCGTTCACCGCTTTTGCGCTACAATCGACATACACGACACGGCGACTTGAAGGGAGACTGGCTTTAGCGCGGGCGAAGGGTCATTCGAAGTGGTTTGTGCTTCATGGACGGGTTATTTGGGAATACTGGCGTCATGGAATCATCGGGCTCGCTTCGTATGAAGTCGAGTGTATCTGCGTATACCTTGCCATACGCGGGCAGAATCTGACTTTACTTTACTTCAAAATGCGACTTCTCCTACTACCACGTTTATCTTCCTTGCATCTGTTGCAAGAATCGTGGCAAACTGCTTATAAAGCACAGGAATTTTCGTACATCAGCCCTGGACCGCCAACAATCTGCTTTCGAGATGCTGAGTTTCGTCTGCTGTAGTTTGACACGATGATCAGCATTTTTGATTAATACATACAATAGCGAAGCATACATGCTACAACGCACGCCGAAATCAGTCGACCGAAGTCGCTGAATGCGCTCAAAGCATTTGCCAGCCAGCTAGTCGTCCCAGACAGCCTTCTTCCGCGCCTCTGTCTCTTCCTTCTCCCTCCTCTCCCTTTCCTTCTCCTCTGTCCGTCTTCTCCTCTCCTTCTCCCTCATCGCCTTGTCATACTCCCTCTCATCCTCCGTCCTCTTCGGTGCCCTTACGCCCAACGCACCCGCAATGAGTCGTCCAGCCACCGCCGTCGTCTTCTCCGGTCTCTTATCTAAACTCCCACTCCTGCTAGCTGCACTGCGCGTCGCCCCGTATGGCGCGTTATCTGGAAAGTCGAACGGCGTTGGGGATGCGGGGGTGGGCGGCGGGGGATTTGGGCCGTCGCTCGATGAGACGATGGAGATTGGCTCAAGGGAGTCGCGTGGTGAGCGTGCGGAGGTCTTCGCTGGCTCGACTTCCGTCTCGGTGTCGGAGCCTGAAGCTTCTTCGTCCCAGCTGTCGGCTACGGGCTTGGATTTGGGCTTCGATGCGGGCTTTTGGGGAACTTTGGTGGAGAGCTTGAGGTGGGAGAGCGTGGATGCGATTTCTGATGATCATTAGCTCAATTGCTTTATGGCCATGTGGAGGAGGGCGACTGTACCGTCTTGGCTGGGAGTTTTGTGCATGGTTGACATCGTGATGGTGTCGCGTGCGCAGGTCGTGGATTGGTCCGTAGATCGTAGATCGATGCTGGGGTTTCGCGAGGTGCTGGAAGGGTCTTTGGCGTTGATTGAAAGAACGATGGTCATGTACAGCAGCACTTGATAGAGTGACAACGTGACAAGAAGTTCAAGAGCTAACTCCTGGATCTACTGGATGTATGTATCACCCCTTCATGCAGGGAAGGTTAGCCAGGAAAGTGTTCTATCCGCAACCCGGGTACGACACCAATCCACAATCCGCGGCAGCAGGGGTCGCATTTTGTGGGGAAGCGGCGCGTCATCCTTCCCTTTCAGCTCGCGTGTGCGTCGGATCGTTGCCTTATTTCTGCTTGCCCACATGAAACTAATATTCCCCGAGGCTTCTAGACCTTCAGTGCTTGCTTTGCAGTCATCCATGGCAGAACGCGGTGGAGCGGTTCTAGGGGCGTGCATGCGAGTGTCGCGCGTTCGTCTCCAGACACACGACGATGTTCCACTATTTTCTCTATCATCGATACCAGCTAGTACTGTAGTGAGATGAAAGCCCTTGCTGCCTCCTTTTCGCCCACCCTCGACACGACAAAAGACTCGGCTGAGCAAAGCGAAGTGCCCAACATCGGGTCGAGCGCAGTCCTGTGCGAGCAATTATGGACAATTGAAAAAGGAACATGCCTCAGCATAATGACACGGCCAGCTCGAGTGCCCACGTCCATCGTTGACGCACGCAAAACGTTTTCAAGCCAGCGACGTACAAAACAGAGAGCAATATGCAGCAACCCAACAAGACGGCCAGGTCCATTGCCAAACCGCACCCAGCACTTAGCATTGCGAGTTGTTGCCACAACCGCCAGTCCGACTTGCGTGTTCATGACGTCCACTCATGCACTGTGGAAGCAAAGACTTAGAATCTCAGTTCTCACGACGCCCGAATCGTGGACAGGTTGTGACGAAGGAAATGCTCTTCGAAGGACACCACATACCTCACTCAAACGCGGACGATAGATGAGCTGCAGCTTCTTCAAAACAGAAATCGCGTGAAGACGACCTATTTCAGCGGACACCCTTGACGGCAGCGTAAGACGAGAGAGCAGACAGCCTCCATGCCGCAAGTACAAGCACCAAACAGCATCGAGAATGGAGACCTTCAGTCTCACATCTTCGCCCTGACTAAGAACAACCCTTCGAATCTATCATTGGTACTTTAACATGGTTCTGTTCTTACTCAGTATCAATTTCGATCTCGAGCGCTTTCCCGATGGCAGCCTCGTGCACCAGTGTGCATCTACACATCGGGTGAACGTCCGGGATGACGTTTGTGGCTCAATAGTACCTCGGATTGTCCGGTTAAGACAACAACGTGCGGCTCTCGAACGTCGCTCGTCATGAGGTGGCAGCTCGCATGATGAGAACACGTCGACAAGATCAAAAAATTATACAATGTTTTCGAATTCATTCGCGTCAACATAATCAGGGGCCTGTCACGTCACCGGCAGCCTTACCCGCTCCACGATCCTCAGGCCACCTCAGTATTGTGAGCGGGTGAGTCCACCATGCGCCTTCGTTGATTCACAGTACGAAACAATGATCGATCACTGCGGAAACCAATATATGAAAACTACGGGTAGATGGCGTTTACGGCCGTATTGCAGAGCATCCCAAAGCGAGTGAGGATGATGCACTATCTTAGCGCTTCCTTCGCCCTGGTTTAGCATCACGCCTCTACATTTACAGCCTCGTGGAAAGGGATAGCCCGACGTGTAGCGTGGCCACCAGTACGAATGACGCGGTGACCATGATATCGGAATGTGAAATGCCATATACCATCATGCTGGCTACACAAATCCTGCGCATTTGCCATTTCGAGTAAAACTTGCCTCTTAGGGACAGTCGTGGAATCTCTGCGCCGCTCAACAAGGACGTCCAGGAAAAGGTCAAACAGACGACATTCGATGGAGAAAGACACTGAAAAAGGCCACACCGGTCGCATCCCACACTTCAAGCGAGTTTTCCACCAAGGCATTCTCGACGACGACATCATAAATCATGAATACGAAGGTGCTGGCACTGATGAGGACCCTTTTCTGGTGACATGGATCGAAGATGATCCGGTCAACCCAATGAACTACCCGAATACTCTCAAATGGATCATCACGACACTGGTCGCCGTCGCAACACTGGCGGTTGCATTCGTCTCATCGGCATATTCTGGCGGCATTAATGAAATTCTGGAAGAGTTCAAGGTGGCACAAATCATTGGCACACTTGGAATATCTCTGTTCGTTTTGGGGTTCGCGATTGGTCCATTGCTGTGGGCGCCGCTGAGTGGTAAGTAGATACTGATGATGGAGAAGGAGATATGATTACCTGACACTCAACAGAACTATACGGGCGGCAGTACCTGTTTTTCGGCACTTACATGATGCTGACGATCTTCAACGCTGGTGCCGCCGGCTCGAAGAACATCCAGACTCTGATCGTTCTGAGATTTTTGGCTGGTGCATTTGGATCCTCGCCATTAACGAATGCTGGTGGTGTTATATCAGACATGTTCCCTGCCTCCCAGCGAGGTCTGGCTATGAGCGTTTTTGCTGCCGCTCCTTTCCTCGGACCTGTCATCGGTCCAATCGGTACGTGGCAGAATTCTTCCACAGCTTTTTTAGAATTGTGTGATTGACGAGTGACAGTTGGCGGTTTCGTTGGTGAGACTATCGGCTGGCGCTGGATCGAAGGCGTAATGGCTATATTCACCGGCATACTCTGGCTCGTCCTCGCTGCATTTATTCCCGAGACATACGCACCCGTTCTCCTCCGCAAACGTGCCGACGCTCTATCCAAGAAGACCGGAAAAGTGTACAAGAGCAGCTCAGAAGTCGAGAACGGCCAGGAGTCTGCCGGCCAGGTTTTCAAGACCGCGCTCACTCGCCCTTGGATTCTCCTCTTACGTGAGCCCATCGTTCTCCTGCTGTCCATCTATATGGCCATCGTGTACGGGACCTTGTACATGCTGTTTTCCGCATTTCCAATCGTTTACCAGATGGGCCGCGGGTGGTCTCCAGGTATTGGTGGACTCGCCTTCATCGGTGTAGCTGTGGGCATGATCTTTGCAGTCCTCTACGCCGTCTGGGACAACAAGCGGTACAACAAAGTCATTGAGGCTTCCGAGTCTGGTAGTGCTCCGCCAGAAGCCCGTCTCCCGCTTGCTTTCCCAGGCTCCATCGCTATACCTGTCGGCATGTTTTGGTTCGCGTGGACGAATTCGCCCAGCGTCCATTGGATCGTCAGCATAATAGCTGGAGCTCCTTTCGGTTTTGGAGTCGTCTTGGTCTTCCTGTCCATCATGGTAAGTACTGAGTGTCCAAAGTACATGTGCGACAAATACTGACTTTGCACGCTCGATTTTCGCAGAACTACCTCATCGACGCCTACCTTATCTACGCCGCATCCGTTCTCGCCGCCAATTCTGTGCTGCGCTCACTGTTCGGTGCTGCGTTTCCGCTGTTCACGAGCTACATGTACGCCAATCTGGGTATACACTGGGCGTCGTCAATTCCGGCATTTCTGGCGCTAATATGTGTTCCCTTTCCGTTCTTGTTTTGGAAGTACGGAGCCGCTATTCGGAAGCGGTGCAAATTTGCCGCAGAGGCAGCGAAGACGTTGGAGAAGATGCAGGAGAGCAAATAAACCTTGTCATTTTGTGGCAAAGCTTAGACAAGTAGAGATGTATTAATGTTTGGGGACCAAGCGTTGGTTCTATTTGTGCAGTTGGCCACGAAACGAACTTCACCCGGGTTGCCTCTTAACTGTCCTTAAGTGCTTTTGTGTGACCATATCTCAGATGTTGTGATTGTGATTCTCGCTCGCAGCTGGCATCATGCTTCGTGTAGAGCCTTAGGCACACAATTCGACATCTGTCAATGGTGAGGTGTCCCTAGAAGCCTCGGCTCGGTTACGACAAGCTGGTGTCGCTTCAACACGATGCAAAGACTTGTGGTCATTCCGGGAGCGTCCGAACGTGATACAAAGGAGCTATTAGGTCTTACGCAGAAGCCGGGCCTTGGGAGAGAAAACGGGTAGCGAGGTCTTTCGTTATGTGTGTTGTCTACGAGGTAATGGACGCGCCGAGACCGGACGCTGCGAGGGGCATTTCGGTTACTTCGTAGCTCGACTTTCGGCTATGTCCCAGCTGCCCATTGCATAGCACAAAACCACATGTGAACCCTGAATTCTGCATCTCAAAACTACATAGAGGGTTGGAACGCGTCTTGACGCGCAGATTGGCCGACCTGCAACATACTGGTGCATACGCGTGTTCACTATCTTACCTCGCTCATGACGTAGCACTTTCCTAGACAGAGCACAATTACAAAACCCCACCATGTTTGCCCAACGCACGCGACTTTCGCCCAGAGACGTCTTGCGGTCCCGATCGATACCCCATAGAACATGCCAGGCAGCTTTCTCGAGCTCCTCACGGCGCAATGGCTATGACGATACGATACAGAACCTCAAGATTGGCGCAGATACCAGAGTCATATTTCAGGGCTTCACTGGTAAACTTGCGACCGCCAATGCGAAGGAGTCCATGGAATGGGGTACCAATGTGGTCGGAGGAGTAAAACCTAACGGCTCTGGCGAGCATTTGGGCAAGCCAGTATTACCTTCTGTGCGCGCCGCAATGGAGCAGCTTAAACCACATGCGACGGGCATTTACGTGGCAGCTCACCAGGCGGCCGCAGCTATTGAAGAAGCAATTGAAGCAGAAGTGCCACTCATTGTTGCCGTGGCAGAGCACATTCCACTCCATGATTTAATGAGGGTCAGTAACATCGTTGGACACATCTGGGTGTAGCTGCTAACACACACCAGATACATTCCATGTTACAGAGTCAATCGAAGTCGCGACTTGTAGGAGCCAACGCACCTGGAATCATATCAGCAATTGGACGCTGCCGAATTGGCTTCCAGCCTCTGCCTACCTTCAGCCCAGGTCACATTGGCATTGTAGCAAAGTCCGGAACTCTGTCCTACGAGACAGTAGGCTCTCTGACACGCGCTGGTTTGGGACAAAGCTTGTGCATAGCAATGGGCGGAGACGTGATTGCTGGTACAAATTTCGTGGACGCACTCAAGGTCTTCGAAAAGGACGAAGACACAGAAGCAATCATCCTTGTCGGCGAACTTGGTGGTACTAGTGAAGAAGAAGCAGCAGACTGGATAGCAGACTATAGGAAGCGCGTCAAGAATCCGAAGCCCATCGCAGCGGCTATCGGTGGGTTCCAGGCTAGTCCGGGCAAAGTCATGGGACACGCTGGTGCTTGGACAGGTCTAGGAGAAGGTACAGCGGAGTCAAAGTACAAGGCTCTTGAGAAAGTCGGCGTGACGATGGTGGACCACCCAGCGAAGTTTGGAGGGGTCATGAAGGAGATACTGTCGTTCTCTGGTCGCGATGTGAGGAAGATAGTAAGTCATGCGAAGTTCTTCCAACGTGAAGACACTGACGTCTTCTAGGAGCAATCATCAGCGAATGCGCAACAGCGTCGTTCATACCACACTTCCCGCCGACCTCTCGCGCCCGCCAGCGTCCAGTCCCAACCCCAACAAAGACGCTCCCTCCATCTCTCAGCAGAGCAGTCATCGGGTCTCCTCAAGTCCTACAACATCAATCTTACCCAGGCACCAAAGAATCCACCTTCCACCCACTACCTAGGCATCTCACCCTCTCGCACCAATCGCTCCCCTTCCATCATCGCCGCACCAACCGCAAACCCCTCCCAACTCCACAAGCGTGTCCAAAGATTTCCCTTCGACTACCGCGAAGGTCCAACCACCGCCGTCGTGCAAGCCGCCATAGCCCACCTACAGCTCGACGCCGCGCCCCCCAAAGCCAAAGCCCAAGCCGCCAAACTCATCGCCAACCTGTGGAAGTTCTACAAAGACAAAGAAGCTATAGACGCACACGTATCCCTCGCCCTATCACAGAAAGAAGATGAACTCCAGATCTACAGCCCCTATCTCTTCTTCGACGACGCAGCATACAAGTCCAACAAGCGCCAAGCTGACCTCCACGAAATGCGCGACAAATCCAGTATTTCTGCGACAGATGTCGAGGCCGAAGAGGCGGGGATCGTGTACATCCCCCTCGCATCACAAGGCATGTCGGACCATCCGCGTAACTTGATTGGCACGCTCGTCAACGGCGCAGGCCTAGCCATGAACACAAACGACGTGCTGCACACGCGTCTCTCCTCACCTCCATACAGTACTACATCCGCGAATTTCTTGGACACAGGCGGCAAAGCCACAGCCTCGACAATCAAAACGAGCTTCAAGCTGATCCTGTCCGATCCGCGCGTAAGCGTCGTGTTCGTGAACATTTTCGGCGGACTGACGCTATGCGATATGATTGCCGAGGGCATCATCATGGCATTCAAGGAGGTGGGTGTGGATAAGCCGGTGGTGGTGAGGCTAAGGGGTACGAACGAGGAGATGGGGCAGAAGGTGTTGAGTGAAGCCAAGTTGCCGATTCATGCGTTTGATGATTTTGAGGAGGCGGTTGCGAAGGTGGGGGAGTTGGCGGGTGGGGAGGGGAAGTAGGTTGGTAGATGTCGTTGCTGTTCACGTTAGTTATCAATATACAAATGATGAAGTTTGAAGTTTTTTTTTGTTCAATCTATGATTACTGTGCCTTTCCTACATCCATCCAGATTCCAACAGTGAAAAGTGCGTGACCGAGAGCTTGGTACAAGTACCAACGAATGGGTAAAGGGGATATCAGATTAAAAAGTGCTCTAAACTCATGATTCTCGCTGCCGAAACGAGTGTGCCCTCCCATGCCACCCACCATCTTACGACGAGCCATCGTCTTTTTCCGTACAGCGCGTGTAGAATACAGGAACGCAGAACCTGCGCCAAATGAACAATGTGGTCAAAAATTCAGGGTGGTATCTGGGGGCAAATCAAAGAAGAATGGAGGTGCGCGGACAATAACGTGTGCCAAGTACCCAAAACATGCGCACGACCGTGTAAAGAAGCAGAAACCTTGTGCTGGATGTGCTGGCTATGCGAGGTACTGGAAGGCAGTACTGGAGAATGGTCAGCATGGGGCTTATAAATTGTAAGCAGAGGCAGGACATACCCGATGGCGGCCATGACACCGAGACCGACGAGAGCCCTCCGTGTGACCTTCTCCTTGGTCAACTTCTGCTCTGTAGTGTACGCGACGCGTGCAGTCTTTGATGGGCGTCCTAATGCGAGTTCGTCCTCGTCTACCACCTCCTCGACCTTGCGCTTCGTCGATCGAACGACGTCGGATGATGAGCCACCCTCGAGCACCTTTGCCTCAGCGACCATGCGCTTGGCATCCTCAATCATCTGAGCGGGGTCCTCGGGCTCCGGAAGCTCCGCATGGCTGTGGGGCACATCGATCTTGACGTTGGTCGTGCTTTTCTCCTTGTTCCCCTGTTGCTCGACGGTCTCTTGCACCTCGATCCGGACTGTGCCCTCCTTGACGGTGTCCTCCCTGGGCTCGGCCTCGTTGGCGTCGCCGTTCATGGACTCTGACGCGACGGAATCGTCCAAGTCTGCGCCGTTGGCGATCATGTTTTGCAATGCGCTGGCCGCCTTTGACGCGGACGACTCAAGTAGCTCTTCAGCCCTCATGGCTTCCGTCTTTCCTCCTTGGGTTGTGCGAGCTTTGCGAGGTGTTGCGATCTTGCGGCTTGGTGTCGCGAGCTTGCTGGGTGATGCTGAGCGGGTTGACCTTGCGCGAGTTGAGGTTCGGAGTGCGGAGTGAGAGGGCAGGTGGGCGAGGGTAGCGTTGTCGAGATCGAATTTGGGGGGCTGCTGGATGTGGGTGTTCACTTTGTCCTTGTTGCCCTTCTCGATTGGCGCCGGGTCGAGAAGAGCCTCAATCCAGTGGCGCATTCCGTACTCCTCAGAGAGCGCGAGGGCTGCGGTGAATCACGTTAGCACTGTTTGCAGATTCGCGGTCTGTTTGGTGTCCACTCACACTCCTCTGGCGCGATCCAAACGCTTCCGGCTACCTCGTCACCCCCAGCTGAGGGGAAGGTCTTCTGGTACTTGCGCTCGGCCTCCTCTTCGTGCAGAGAAGCCCAGGGGAACGCGGCCTTGAACATGCCGGTCGCGCTGATGTAGCCATCACTGCTGCGTCTCTGTGCTGTGTCAGCCGACCGATTGCGCGCGTCGCAAGTCTCTGATTCCATCGCGTACCATCAAGAAATATGATTCGGGGAACGCAGCCGACCTGTTCAGCGAGAAGATGCCCGAGCCCGTGAGGTCCTTGGGTAGTGGAACCCGCAGGTGCGCGTAGTCAAAGGTGCCCATGTTCTCCGCCTTCGTCGCGCTGGTGACGCCTGAGATTCCCGACTTCACCTGCAGGTTGGTTTGGCCGAGGCGACGACGTTCGACTAGGATCTCGGCTGCGCGACACTGTTAGCTTGCGCGTTGTGTTGTGATGGAACTGCGTGTACGCACTCGCCGTGGACTCGATTGGCTCCAGGAGCGGGTTCCTGCGCTCGGGCAACACGCGTCTTCCAACCATGATGGCGATGTATTAATGTGGGTAGTACGAGGGGTGTCTTGGTGATGCGCGCGGCGCGGTGAAGGTGAAGGAGGCGTCGAGGGTGCGTGTAAGGGCGACTGGCGACGTGGTTTGCGCGCGAACGCTAGCGCTAGACTGGCTAATGACAGCGTCGAGACAGAGCGAGCTACAGCAACTCGACCGAGGAATGGAAATATCGGTGAAAGTCACTGCGCGCAAGTAATCGTCTGCTGTTTGAATCTGAGAGAGTGATCTGAGGCAGTCTGGGAGGAAAGAGCGAGCGAGCGTCGCGATCCCTGACAAGTGGCGGCGGGAAAGGAAAGAACGACCAGCCTCCCCGGATTTTTAGCATGCGCGCCGTCTCATTGGCTGGCTACGCTTTCTGACCGTGTCGTCAAAGTTCTCCTTTCTATGAGCGGGCACTGCGCTGCAAGCTTCACGCTCTTCTATTTCTTCACAGCGCGTCCAATTTATTGTGCGCGACCTTCTACCGCTTACGCCGACATTGTAGTGGGCGCACTGGAGACCACAGTGTCGCGTACATGTTCAGGTCTCGTTGCAACAAGATGCATTCCAGTCGTCCAATTAGTCGTCCTCCCTACACATCATCAATGAGTTCGAACTGGCCAATTGCTGTCTCAGCTGCCGTTGGACACGTCAGAGCTGCTGCAAATCTGCGATTGCGATTCTGCGGCATGCTCATGCAATCGGTGTCAGCTCGCTCGACGCCTAGGATGCCTGGTGTTGATTGTAGAACAGGTGGGGTATGTCTTGCTCAAGGTCAAGAATGGCAAGTAATGTTGCTTCGAGGAGACTTGACAACGACAAGACATTACTACATCTGCTGGCCAGCTAGATACTTCCCTGCCCCGAGACTCTAGGTGTAAACAGGCAGTGAAAGGATCTACACGGCGGGCAGCCCCGCCAGGGGGTGCAGCCAATCGCAGCGGCCTGGAGGCGGTGTAAGGACCCCGCGCAACGGCCCTCGTGTGTCAGTTCTCCAAAGTTCAAGTCCCCAACGGTCAACGACTCCAATCACTCACACTTCACCTACCCAAACATCACTAAACAGCAAACATGGCGGACCACCACGATGACCTCCACGCCGAGCAAACCGAGGGCTTCAAGGTCGGCGAGAAGAAGACCATCGATGAGTACCAGGTAAGCAGCTTCAGGTTAGAGTTGGGCGCGAGACATATGCTGACACCACACCTCCACCACCACAGAACCTCGACAAGAACGACGAGTCCCTCCAGAAGTGGAAAGCCTCGCTCGGTCTCGGCCAAGGCAAGGACATCTCCGACCCCAACGACCCGCGCAAATGCATCATCCTCTCGCTCGGTCTAGAGGTCGAAGGCCGCGAGGACATCATCATCGACCTGCGGTCGCCCGGCGCCGTTGAGGCTCTTCAGAGCAAGCCTTTCACGATCAAGGAGGGCGCGACGTTCCGCATGAAGGCGCAGTTCAAGGTCCAGCACGAGATCCTTGCGGGCTTGAAGTATCTCCAAAAGGTCACACGCGTCGGTCTCAGCAGCAAGATGCAGGAGATGATGGTGAGCTTGGAACACAGATTTACGTGGATATCATAGCTGACAGTCAGTAGGGTTCATATGGCCCCAGCACCGAGGAGAAGCCGTTCTACGAGAAGAAGTGTACGTATACCAGCCTGGCCAATCCCATGATATGCTGACACCCTTCACAGTCGAGCCCGAAACCGCCCCTTCCGGCATGCTCGGCCGTGGCCACTACGAGGCCGTCTCCAAGTTCGTCGACGATGACAACCACACCCATCTGCAGTTTAAGTGGTCTTTCGACATCAAGAAGGACTGGAAATGAGCGCTTGGTGGTCCTCTAGGCTGAAGAGAGTTGGAGGATGATGCGGCGAGTCCTGGCGGATTGGACAGCTTGGCCTCTGCTACCAAGATCCGCGAAATAACGAATGATGGCTTGACGATGCCGATGACCAGACAGACTTCGGTCGGCATATATGACACTTTCTGTAGCGTCCATGCGACCCATTGAACAAACTTTTTGGGAACCTCCAGTCGCTTCTCATCATCCAGGGTCCTCATGTGCTTCGCCATCGCCCACTTCCTGAAATCGAAACCACCTCGCCGCGATGCTCCTCGCCTTCAACGTTCGACCTGCCCATGCCCGCTCACCGCCGTTGGAGCCGAACCTACGCGCCGAGACATTGAGAATGGATACCTCTTGATCCCATGGGTCCTGTGCTTCATCTTCCTCCGCAACGTGACTTTCTTCTCCTTCATTCATGTCCACGTCCTCCCCGTCGTCATGTTCTGTCCTTGCGCACTTGGTTTGATATTCAACAACTTGAAGTTCTGCCTCGGTCCTAAGTGCAGTTTCCGTAGCTGCTGCAAATGCCCGTGAAAGTCCCTGGGCCGAGAAGGATGGAGTGGGTGCATGCAGTGCGAGTGGATTCACCAAGACGAGCCTTGGTTTCTGCTGGCTGTTCTTGGTACGCGCAATTGGACCGTCTCGACCGTAGGCCGTCAGGTAGGCGAGTAATGCCTGTACTGACGCACAGAAAGTGAGCTTGACATGGCGTGCGGTGGATAGACTGTGTAGCGAAGGTGTGATGAGGTCCTGCAGACCGCTGCCAATGTGAGTTTGCTCCTCGCTCAACTCTTGCTCCAAGGCGTGCAGGAGATGCTGTAAGAAGACGTCCCGACTTGAGCAGATGATGAGCGTCGTGGCTGCTGTTTGGGTCCTGAGAATGTGGTGTAGTAACTTTGGAAGCGTAAAGGGATGCAGCACAATTGGCGAGGAGGACATGTCCGATCGATTTGCACTCAGACTGCAGCTGCCATGCACGCGAGTGGCCTACCTAGACTTGGCCTTACAGGTGACGAGCCAGTCGGCGACAGCCCGACTTCCGCGCCTAGCCCCGCTACGTGCGTCGATAGTTGTACAGAGCCCACTCACTCGACCAAGCGTCCGCGCAACACACCTCTTTCCAGCCTTCTCGCCTCGGCACCTTGTCAGGCGCATACACGCTGCTGCTGCTGCTGCTGCTGCGGAGCGGATGCGCAAACGGCTGTCTCTTACGGGCCGAAGCCACTCCTGTGCTGACAGGTACCCCACGCTCTTCGCTCTATAAAGGCCATGGAGTCCATCTCTAGGATCTCAAGCCTTCTGGAGACCGGTAGGTTCCGCCTGCTCCCTATATGCATCCCTCGCAATTCGCTCACTGGTCCCTCACCACAGCCCGCGACCTGACCCTCGAAGCCGCCAACAATGCCAGCAGTGTCAGAAGAACGACGCCCAAAGAGCTGCCTTCGGGCCAGCTTAAGAAGCTGTTGGATAGCAGGACGGAGCGCGAGATACTGGAGGGACTGCGGAGAGTCGTCACTGTAGGAAACACCCCGCCTTGACTTGGAAGTATGGACAAGTCTGTGATGGGCTGGCACGGGTTCAGACTAATGATGACGATGCAGATGTCCTACCGGCAACCACCTTCACAAACCCTGCCCTTCTTCTCCCACGTGATCAAGAACGTCGCATCGCCATCGCTTCAGGTCAAGAAGCTGGTCTACATCTACCTCCTTCAACATGCCGAACACGAGCCAGACACCGCACTCCTCTCCATCAACACGATACAAAAGTCGCTTACGGACACGAATCCACAACTACGTGCATTGGCGCTCCGTGTCATGTCGAGTATACGAGTGCCAGTGATCAGCCAGATCGTGAGCTTGGGCATCAAGAGAGGAGCCGGTGACATGTCACCGCTTGTAAGAAGAGCTGCCGCGCTCGCCATACCGAAATGCTACCGATTAGACCCGAACACCGAGCCGCAGCTCCTGGAGTATCTGTCGACACTGCTGGGCGACAAGCAATACTTCGTCGTAGGTGCAGCGATAGCAGCATTCTTGGAATTATGTCCCGAACGGCTCGACCTCCTGCATCCACACTATCGTTCTTTAGTACGGAAGTTAGTCGACATGGACGAATGGGGCCAGCTAGCAACTCTGCGCATTATGATGGTCTACGTCCGGAAGTGCTTCCCTCGACGGACAAGAACCGTTCAGAAAGCTCCAAATGCCAGTAATTCAAGCACAAAGCCAACGAAGAGTACCAAGGGTTTCTATGACACCGAGAGCGAGTCAGACGAAGAAGAAGAGGCGAAGAAGCCAAACACCGAGGAGCTCGTTGTGCTGGATCCAGATCTTGAGCTGCTGCTGAAGGCCTGCCAGCCCCTTCTACAATCGAGAAACGCTGCTGTGGTTGTGGCTGTGGCGCGAGCGTACCTCTATCTGGGTACACCCGATTACCTCATTCAGGCCGTAGGACCGCTAGTGTCGCTTCTGAGATCAGCAGGAGACATTCAGCATATCGCGCTGTACAACATTGTCCAAGTCTGTCTAATGCATCCGAAGCCGTTCGTGCAGTACTACACACACTTTCTGGTCCGCTCGACAGATGCTCCACACATATGGCGATTGAAGCTTGAACTCCTGACGCTGATATTCCCGTACGCGCAGCTGAGGTTGCAAAGCTTAATCCTTGCAGAGTTGAGCCACTTCTCGCATTCTGGGAGTCTTGACACATCACTGGTGAAGGAGTCTGTCCGCGCAATCGGTCGATGTTCGCAAAGTCCTGCAACAAGTCCACAGACGTCTGCTCGGTGTCTAAGGTTGCTTCTGAAGCACATCGGCTCAGCTGATGGCCACCTTGTCGCAGAGTCTTTGGAGGTCATCAGACATCTCATCCAACGGAATCCCGGTGCTCATCGAACCACGGTCGTGCGACTAGCGAAACATCTCGATGCAGCGACAAGCCCACAAGCAAGAGCTAGTATCATCTGGCTCGTAGGCGAGTTCGCCGGTCTGGATCCAGAAAACAACATCGCAGCAGACGTGCTCCGCATCTTGGTCAAGGGCTTCAGTGAGGAAGCTGAGCCGGCGAAGCTTCAGATTGTACTGCTCGCAGCGAAGTTGTATATTCATCATTTGACTGCGAACCCTCCTCCAGAGCCAGCCACAGCTGAAGAGCCGAAGGCCAGCTCCTCCCTCCTCGATAGCTATCACGAGGAAGAAGGTGGCTTCCGCGATGAAAGCCTTGAACCACAAGCACAATCCGCCGAGCCACGAGAAGAAGAAAAACCACACCCTATCAAAGCTTTGTATGAGCACCTTCTCCTGCTAACTCGGTACGATACCTCCTACGATCTCCGCGATCGAGCCCGCGTTTACAAAGCACTTCTTTCGACCCCGACATCAACACAACTTGCGTCGCTTCTACTACTCGCACCAAAGCCGGTACCACATATCCCAAGTCCCAGCGAGACACGCAAGAACTACGTACTCGGCAGTGCCAGCCTAGTCATTGGCGACGAGGCCGGTGTAGGTGGGTTGCGAGGCTACGACGATCTGCCGCGCTGGGTCAAGGATGGTAACGAGCCTGAGCCCGCGCTGAGGGAGGAAGCTGTTTCAACGAGCACGTCGACCTACGAAGCGGCAAAGTCGATGTCGGCGGCTGATAGACTTGATGCTGCTGCAGGCACTAGCAGGACGCCCGACAGCATTATGTCTCCGCGAGGCTTGAACGGTGTTGGACCGGCTGATGTGGGTGTCGGTGCCAGTAAGGGCAAGGAGAAGACGCTTGATGATTGGCTTGCGGAGGAGAGTGGGAGCGAAGAGGAGACGGATGATGACGAGGAGGAAGAGGAAACTGATGAAGAGAGCGAGTATGAGACGGAGAGTGAGAGTGGAGAGGAAGGCGATAGACTAGTCAAATAGTCGTATGAGCGAACATATGAAATCCGGGAAAGTTACCAAGCAATTTATGTTACCTTCCATCAATTCTTTTGCCAAAGGGTTAAGACAGAAGTGCAGTACATTAAGGTAGTACAAAATTCTGGTTGTTTTGTGGAGAAATTGTGGCGCGGGATCAGGATAGAGTCCCGATTGATAATGTTGCCAATTCCCACTCTTGACAACAATCTGCAAGATACCAACAGCCAGTCCCATCACAGATCTTTGTGCAGTGTTACATTTGAACATGATGGCAACTCCACCGACACAGCACGCTAGACGGTGGCTTTCTTTCCACGAGCCACGAGCCGAGGCATGACGGATGATCGTCTGGGGAAGCTGGTCTAATGCTTGATGCCAATCAACTCCAGCATTGGGTGCACGCTTCAGACTTCAGGCTTCACGATACCCTGAAATCTACAGCATTCACATTTCAATCACGAAACAACGACCTTTCTGACTCTGAACACCTCACGAGACGACCGCTCCATGCCGCCTGCGACAACCGATCGCATACCCGGAGCGCACAGCTCACAGCCCACCGCTCTATACGTATAACCTGTCGCCGCCAGTATGCCAGCGAACACCTCACCCCCAAAAGGAGCTCTTCGCTCCTCCTCGCCGTCCTCGACCTCCTCCCAAGCCCCCGACCTCAGCATCACCGCCGACGACAATGTCACGCTCCACACCGCCGGCTATAACGAGTCGCCCGAGCGCAGTCTCATACAGAGCATGGCGCGATTTCGCTCCTCGCCGCTTGATTTTCTGCGAGAAGTGTCGCTACATTTCTCCGGGTCAGGATGGCGCAGCTTCGACAACGCGATTGGGCAGCCGGAGTTCTACTCGGGATTCAGCGATGATATGAAGTCGCGCGTGCTGAGCAGTCCGATGCTAGTCGAAAAGGTGCGAGAACTTGCTACGAAGAGAGTCGAGGTGGAAGCGACAGAGGGATTGCTGGGTGAGGCCGAGAAAGACAGAAAGATGAAGCGGAGAGTGGAGATTGAGGAGTCACTTATGGAAGTCAGCGACGCGTGGACGGATAAGATGATCTGTAAGATGGAGAGCAAGAGATTCATAAGGGGGGCATACTATTTCGCTACACAGCTCTTGACGAGAGCGTATCACCAGGGCGTGCACGTCTCCAGTGAAGAGGTGCTCAGACTGCGTGCCGTCGCCGAAGAAGCTGCGAAGAACAAGCATTCGATTATCTTTCTGCCGTGTCATCGGTCACATGTCGACTACGTCTCGTTGCAGGTCATGTGCTATCGACTTGGAATCGCGTTACCTACGGTTGTCGCGGGCGACAATTTGAACATACCGGTTCTTGGATCCTTTCTACAACACGCGGGCGCGATGTGGATACGACGGAGTTTCGGCGACGATCAGCTGTACATCACTCTGGTGCAAGCCTACATCGATACACTGTTACAGAATGGCTATAATCTGGAGTGCTTCGTAGAGGGTGGACGCAGTCGGACGGGCAAACTACTTCCTCCGAAGTTTGGAATACTTTCGTACATGCTGGACTCGATTGCCAGCGGAAGAGTGGATGATGCGATAATATGTCCTGTCTCGACTCAATACGACAAAGTCATTGAGGTTGATTCGTACATCAGTGAGCTGCTTGGCCAACCGAAGCCGAAAGAAAATCTACTAGACTTCCTCTCGGCTTCGTCAGTACTTTCATTGAAACTTGGGCGCGTGGATGTGCGGTTTCACGAGCCTTGGTCTCTGCGGACGTTCATCAATCAGCAACGAGGGCGCATGAGTAAACTCACACAGCAGCTTGACAGCAAAGACGACCGGATACGACTCCTACGCACACTTGGTTACAAGGTGCTGTCTGAGATCAACGACGTATCGGTGGTCATGCCTACCGCTCTTGTCGGTACAGTAATCTTGACCATGAGAGGGCGAGGCGTTGGCAAATCGGAAATAATCAGACGAGTAGAATGGCTCAGTGATAGAGTGCGCGCACAAGGCGGTAGAGTCGCCCACTTCGGCAACCTGTCCACGAGCGTCGTGGTAGAGCGCGCACTCGAAGTTCTAGGACCGGGTCTTGTGGGCCTTGTGCCTGGCTTGCCTGAAGATACCTATTACGCAGTTGATCGGCAAGTCCCTTCTTCTCTACCATATGACGATGTTATCTAATATCCCACAGCTTCCAACTTTCTTTCTACCGCAACATGACCATCCACCTCTTCATCCTCCAATCCCTCGTCTCTGCCGCTCTCTACACGCACGTCAAACAAGGCGGCGGCCCCGAACACCAGCGCATATCCTACACCGACCTCCACGCCCAAGTATCCTTCCTGTCCCAACTCTTCCGTGGAGAGTTCATTTTCCCAACGGAAGGCCTCGACCACAATCTCGCCAAAACGCTCGACGGCCTAGAAACCGACAACGTCATCAAGATCACACGCACAGACAACTCAGAAATCCAATGGATCGAGCTCAGCCCCGCCGAACGAGATTCCGGCCGCGAAAACTTCGACTTCTACCTCTTCCTCATCTGGCCCTTTATCGAAGCAGCCTGGCTCGGCGCCATGAGCCTTATGATGCTCACCCCACCGCTCACACACGGCATCCTACGCACAGATTCCTCGCGCCTCGATCTCAAGAAAGTGCAAGACCGCGCGCAATTATTCGGCAAAACACTTTACCACCAGGGTGACCTGTCGTACTTTGAAGCCGTGAACAAGGAAACGCTCAAGAATGCGTATACGCGGTTCGAAGAAGAGGGCATGGTTGTTGTGAGTAAGGCGAGGGATAAGGTGCCGGCGACGATTAGGTTGGCGGACGATTGGATGCCTGTGAGGGGCACGAAGGGGATTATTGCTGAGGGCCCGCTTTGGCGGTTTGCGGAGAGGATTAGTTCGAGTAGGCGTGAGGGGAAGAATAGGAGGGATGGCGCGACGGTGCAGGGGAGGGTGTTGGGGTTGGCGGATGTGGTGGGGAAGGGGTTGTGGGAGGAGGGTGTGGCTGGGGTTGATGGGCAGGAGAGGGAGACGAAGGCGAAGAAGGCGCGGAAAGGGGGTGTTTTGGCGATGCTGTAGGCTGTGTTGATTTTAGGGATGTGGTGTTATTGACTCGTTTCAAGAGTGGGAAGTACTTGAGCTTGGTGTATTGCCACCGTGTATGTTACTGTTCAATCGGAGGGAGGCTGTACCCTGTTTGATCGGTACTGGCGCTGCATCATGATCACAAACTCAATCATCACTGCTCTTCTCGGAAACAAGACAATAGCATTTATATCCAACAATTCATTGCATGAGCCCCACCGTGGAAACTCTATCACAAGTACAAGAAAGCTACAATATCTCAAAGATACGTGTAACAAAACGGCCCACCCATACTACTCATCGCATCGCCCACCGTAATCACCCCAGGATACGCATACCCCAAATCCATCGCATCCGTAAGCCGCGTCGCCTGCGCGCTCAAGTTCCCAATCGCAATCGACCCATACAGCGCATCCGTGCGCGACGCAGGCTCCAAGTTCTGCCACACCCACCACGTGCGATCAACCTGCGCATGGTGGAAGTAGAAGTACGGATCTCCAGGGCTCGTCATGAAATCTGATCCTGGGTCGCCATTGATGGTGAAGTGTCCGCCAGTATGCACGCCTAGGATCTTCTCTTCTAGTCTCGAGGGCACGCCGCCTTGGATGTCGAGCCAGAACGTCTTTATATCGGGGCTTTTCAGTACTTTGGTTACTTCTGCGTCGTTGGTGGATTGGCTGGATACCCAGGATGAGACGTCGCGCTTGATGCAGCGTGGGTTGTAGCCGAGGGCGTAGAGCGGGCTTGATAAGTCGCTGTTGGGGTTTGGAGGCGTGCACTGTGACAGTGTGAAGCCGGGTCCTAGGTTGACGGTCCAGTCTTTGAAGGGGCCGGAGGTTATGCAGCCGCCGCCAGTGCCCTTGGGGATCTTGAAGATGGCCTGTTCGTTGTTGGGGAGACCCCAGAAGGTCTGGTTGGAACAGGCTGCGACGCCGTTGCCGCCTAGTGATGTTGCTGAGCCGTCGAGGAGGGGGCTTGCGAGTGGATTGTCGGACCAGCGTGGCCAGTTGTAGTAGGGCTGCTGGCCTTTGTAGCCGCATTCGTTGCGGAGAGTTTGCTCGTAGGCCCAGGTGAAGTACCGGTGCCAAGGGAGGAAATTGCCTGTGGCGTGGATGAAGAAGGTTTGCTGGATGTGCGTCGCGACAAAGTCGTCGTAGCGGTTCTTGCATCCTGGACATACAGACTTTGGCGTTTTGGGTGGCAACTTGGCCAGACAATTGACCGCGGACAAGTATTTGATCTTCTCGGAGGACGAGAAAGCGGACCTGGAGTCGTTAGAATCGAGAAACTTCTGTATTCGCTACTGATACGTACCACTCTCGTCTGACCACGATGTTAGAAGGATTGCATTTCTTCCATTGATTTGGCTTCTGCGTCGACTGGTAGACTTGTTGTTTGGGGGCGGCGAGACCAGCGAGAAGATCGGAGGCCAAGATCTTGCCGCCCAAAGCAGATGATGAGTCCTCCCTCTTGTCCAAGAAACCACCTGCAGCAGGGTCGTTGAAGGTAGGGACGGCATTGACACATGCTATAGGAGCTACTGCCGCGAAGAATAGAGCGGAGTATATCATGACGACCTCTTTGAGTGTGGCTTAAGATTCTCAGGAAGATGGTATGTCGAAGATGAAGACAGCCTTTTGATTTATAGAACGCGACGAGAAGACGAGACTAGAAAAGACTGTAGTGCAACAAGGGGTGGCTCGTATCGTAGCATTACCAGATTGTGTTAAGTGGTAGGGATAAAGTGAAAGTGTGGTAAGCGGCATGTTCATGGCAAGGCGAGGGTGCATGAGCGTCTCGAATGTACCTAGCTACTTGCCAATCACATGGTAATTCGGAGTGCTCTCCAAATGTGCGAATAGTCCTTTTTCGTGTCGCTGCTGCCGTCACTCTTCCAGTCGTACTATCAACAGGGCGATGAGCTTTGGTTCTGCTGCGGATTGGAGAGTGTCTCCCAACATCTTCTGCGAGAATCCCCCTGCTGCATAACCGTTGTGTCGCTATGAGCTTTCAAGTTCCGGCACGCCAGTCTGGCGGAGAAATTGTTCCAGAGCAGAGTTGTGGCGTATTTGTTGCGCTGAATAAGCTTGGTACCACCACAGCGCACATGTCGCTTGCAAGTCCTCGTATACGACCGGGTTTGGGATTGGTTGGTACGGCGAGGATCTGCCGTATCTGCAGCTCGCGTAGGACGCCCCGAGCCATGAGTGCAGGATGCACTGGTGACTGATCATGAGGTTGTGAAAATTTGGAGTCTTCGGTTGGAAATTTCATGCTTACGGAAACTTACCTAGGTAGAGCCAGATAAGAGCATCGAAGGCTTGATTGCAGCTAGGAAGAGCTGGTTCATCGAGAGCGAGGCGTTGGATCGTGCGCCGCGATACATTTCCTCTGTCTTTGGAGTTGAGGTTTGTTGGGGAGGTGACGACCTGTTAGCAAAAAAGGAGCGACAGGTAATGTTACAACCCCATCATCCAACAACCGCCATACCAACGATTAAAATTCGCGCTTCCTACGTGCATCGACAACACAATGAGCAAAAAAAGCTGGAGAACCTCATACACTCATTCCTCTCTAGCCCGAAAACCCATTTGAATTTGGTGTTTTCTCGAATCCGCTAAAGAGCACATCCGACAGTAACAAGTTGAGGCTTACTGATTTGGTGAAAGGCTTGAGAATTAATTGATATATATCCGGTGTACGTATATGCGTTGGGTAAGTCAGACTTTTGTGTCGCGGGCGCGACCGATGTTATGGGCAGCCGCGTTTGAGTGCACAGAGTGAAGGACTGAATCTGCCGTAGATCGACGCAGACTGTGACCGCGAGTGAAGGTTTCGGGACGCGAGAACATCGAATCCGCTACGAGATGCCAATCATGGAACAGAGGTAGACATGTTTGTACGATCATGATCCAGCTCTTGAAGTTTTGGGCATAATCGCAGCTTGCTTTCTATTGCTAAGACCTCTCGTCGACCGACCGTCACCTAAGGCTGTACCACAGACTCAATGGCAGAACCGCGATCATCTCACCAGATGGCTACATGAAGCGAATCGATGGACAGGACTCGGATGAACTTAACTTTGATAAGAATGAGCGGAGGCTCACAGTCACAACACTGTCGCAATAGTTGAGACGTTTTCAAAAGGCAGAAGTAGAGTCTGTCACCGACTTAACGGAATATTCGAACGAACTTGTGGGATTGTGAAGAGTTATGGCACTCGCAGATGAGATGGCGAGAGACTCGGAATAGCATGACGTCTGTGAAGATGAGGCACACGGAAACAAGAGATACTTTGAGAGAGAGGCGAACGGGATGAGAAGATTTACCTCTCGACAATGACGTTCTGCAGCGTTACATGATCTGAATTTGCTTGCCAGGGAGGTTGGTATCGCACTCATAGTTGTAGACTTGGGGGAAGGAGAGGAATTGAGATGTTCGTCGACCGAGTGACCTTCAGTGGTGGGGCAGCGGTGAAGCACAGCACGAAGTACCGACGTTTCTCTCGACCACATCGCCATGGATAGCGCCGCAACGGTCCAGCAACGAGCCGATTCGCAAATGACCCGCATGAGGTGACGGTCACGTTACGTCCAAGCTTCAGAGCGAATGGCGGGGAACGTCTCTAAAGTGCTGCAATGCCAACGCATCCCACCGCCAAACCAGAACCCAGAAAATGTTCTCCAATCCCTTCCGCCACGCCCGCACAATTCCTCTTCTGAGGTTGCAGCCGCAGTCCCACCGCTCACTGATCGGCACTCTTCCTTTGGTCCCTTAGTCACGTCGTTGGTCCTCATCGTGAGCTCAAATCTCCGAAGCTACCCCTCCATACAGCTAGTAGTGAACCAAAATATTTCGAACAGCCGGCACATCAGCGCCTTGAGTTTTGATAAATATCACTTCCATCGTCTCACCACCCCGGAAAATCTCGCAAGATGAACGTCGACGCTCTGACAGGGCAACCGCTCCCACCCAATGCCATCCAGCGCATCCTCTACCTCGCGCCCAAAGTCCACATCTACCAAATCCCACCAGCAACATCTACAAAAGGCTACCAGGCCTCGACATGGACCGCCAACGACAACAAGATGCAAATCTTCACAGCGCGGTTGCGCGTCGTGGAGACATCAATACCCTCAGAGCGCGAAGACGGCGATGAGAAAGTCACCACCACCATCCTCCTCGAAGACTCCAAGACCGGCGACCTCTTCGCCGCCGCACCGTACACAAGCGACCGCATAGTAGAACAAGCACTCGATAGCAGCCGCTTCTTTGCCATCACCGTGGTTGGCGAGGGCAGGAAAGCCGTGCTGGGCATGGGTTTCGAGGAGCGCTCGGAGGCAATCGACTTCAGCATCGCACTGCAAGACGCGCGCCGCGTGCTCGGCTTCGAAGCAAATCCCGTCGGCGGCATCAAGGCAAAGAAGCAAGTAGAGGACCCGAAGCGCGACTTCAGCCTCAAGGAGGGCGAGACAATATCGATCAACCTGGGCGGACTGAAGAGCAGGAGGTCGAGACCCGAGGGCGAGAGGAGCCCGGACGAGCAGAAGAGCGAGCAGGATGCGCTGTTCAGTATAAAACCGCCGCCAGGGAGCAGTGGGGGGTTCTTGCCTCCGCCGCCGAGCGCGAAGAGTGTCAAGGAGGAGAGGAGAAGGAGTAGGCAGAGCTTCGAGCCGCCGAAACAGACGGCGGAGGAGCTGGGTTTTGATGATGGGGAGTTTGGCGAGTTCCAGTAGATTAAGAGTTTTGTCTGTACAGCCGGGCGTTTTGCATTGGATGGGTATCTGCATGTCTAGGAGTAAATCAATTCGAACAATGATGAAGTAATAGTAATGTGGGCAAGCAAGCGAAGGTGCTGGGTATCATCTATGTACACGCGAAAGCAAATGCCCAACGCCAATAAGGATTCCAATCTAGTACGTCCATCCCTGAGCCTCATCGTACAACTGCTTGATGTCATGGATCAAATCCTCGGGCTTGCTCCCACCGTCACAGTTCTTCCACTCCCCACCGTCATACACGCATCTGACTTTCTCATTCAGCCGAACGGTACAACTCGTACTGACATTCACCTTTTGGCTGTGCAGGAAGCTCTCCCTCAACAGGCCCATGCCATACCCACCATTGTCCTTGCTCATACAGTCGTTCAGCGTATCGAAGCTGAGCCCGTGTTCCAGCGCGCAGTCTTGGATCAGCGCCTTGCTCGGTATCTCCTGGTAGTCGCTCGTGAGGCAGTTCGCGAAGCCCAGGTAGAGCTTGGGGTCGGGGTATTCGGAGGCGGCGCATAGCATGAGGATGTTTCCGAGGCATTCAGTTTGGCCGTGCATGCACTGGACGCCGTCGTCTGCGGTGGTGGCGTTGCCGATGAAGGAGAGCTTGAAGTCTACTTTGTTCGCGGCCTTGGCCATGGTTGGGACGATGAGTTTACTGAGGCAGTCACGGGCATCAGGGCATTTGGACCTGGTTGTAGTTAGTACAGCTGCTTGATGAGGTGTAAAGGTCTACTTGCATTATATGCACTTCGAGCGGTACCGTGGTACTTGACTCATTGTGCTCATGGTCGCAGCTCCACGTCCTCGCCAGCCAGAATATGGAAAACAGAATCACAATCGCTGCGATCTGGAATCGCGACTTGCGTTTCTGCCGCATTACTGCCTCCTCGGTAGCCTTCACGGCATCGTCGTGTGGCAGGGAGGGGGACGGAAGGAGTGGGCCTTTCTCGTCCATGGTGGCTGATGGCGAAGCTGATAGACTTATGCGCCGGAGGCCAGGCCGTCGGGAGGTTGGTGGATGCTTATGTGATGTGTTGAGGCTTGCTCAGCTTATCGCAATGAGGAAAGATGGGCGAATAGCGTTGGCGGGCTGATAGCGTAGGATACCCGTATGCGGGTGCGGGTGCGGGTGGACCCTGGATGTATTCGTTCGAAGGGTAAAGATTATGTCAACAATCTAGTCTGAAGGCCTGACTGACATGTGGTGGTCTCTCTTCAAAGGACACATGCGTTGACAGGCCGGCGTCACGAGCTGCCCTCCAACTGTCGAGTCGTACACTGCGGCCGCTACCTATTCTTAGAGGCCTCGGCTCGTTCTATTTGCCGCTTCCCGTCACGGACATGCACCTCTCTCAAGCAACACGCCGATTGCGGAAGGGTCGAACACCAAATTGCCTACGGATGATATATCGGGAAATACACTGACTTACAACACTAGGCGTCATCGTGTGCTTAAGAGACACAATGGGCCCTTGAGCCAGCAGCCAATTGCAGCCTCGATCAACCAGCCCGCCTCACGAACTACCCGGCGACAATCACTACCATCGAATTTGTAGCCAATGCACATGCGCACTAGATACTAAATCTGCAGAATTGCCTCGTACATTATGGCCAGCTACGATGCGCCTGCAGAGACTTTGGATGCTCTCACAAACGCTACTGGAGCATTGACGCATTTCATCGACACCAAACTGGTTGACCTAGCGCACCGGTTCTCAGCAACTTACAGTGAACTCGCGCGTACTTCTCTGGAGCATTTCTTGGTTACGCCTGTCACAGCCCTGCCAACCGGGAAAGAGAAGGGCAAATTCCTGAGCATCGATGTCGGAGGCACGAATCTCAGAGTTGGGATCATTGAGCTTCTGACTGGTGGCGAGAGTGGGAATGAAGATGAAGGAACTGTCTTTGGGAAATATGAACGAAGCCATGACATGCAGTGGCCGATTGGAGACCATTTGAAAATGGACCAGGCTGAGGATCTGTTCGGTAAGAGATTCCACGTACGAACAGCATGTGTAATAAACGCTGACTTCTCACGTGTGATCTCAAGACTGGATAGGGAGCTGCATAGCTGAAGTATTCAGGGAAGCAATGACGAATGCCGCTGAAGGTTTAGAGGTGCCATTAGATGACGAGGTCCCACTCGGCATCACCTTCAGCTTTCCCATGGCGTAAGTTCCAGCTCAAATTCAGACTGGAACGGCTGTGCTAATGCTTTCTTCAGACAGACTAGTCTTTCAGAAGCTACGCTGTTACCTATGGGTAAAGGCTTCGCGATCACATCAGACCTCAACCTTGGTAAGATGCTTCTTGCTGGTTATGCACGACATTGCGGCAAGGCAGCGGACGCTGGTCACACTGAGACGGCGCAGTCAAACGATAAGAAGAAGCCGAAACCCCTTCCAAAGCTACGAGTCGCCGCAATTACGAACGACACAGTAGCAACGTTCGCATCACTAGCATACGCTGTCAAAGCTGCACCCAACAGCCGCGTCGTCATGGGATTGATAGTAGGTACAGGCACAAATGCCACAGTACCAATGAAGCTGGACAGCCTAAATCCTACGAAGAGGAAAGCCCTGCCAAATCCCGATGCGGTAGACACCGTTGTGGTCAACACCGAATGGACCATTCGCGGAACCGACAAGCCGTTGATCGATCTGAACATCAAGACACCTTGGGATCTGATGCTTGATGCCAAAAGCGACGCTCCTGGCTTCCAGCCTTTCGAGTACATGACTTCCGGTCGCTACCTCGGCGAGCTGGTTCGACTGGTTTTCGTGGAGGTCGTCTCAAGCGAAGCTGGAACTGACATGCCACCAACGCTTTTGAACAAGAACGCCATACCAACCAGATTCTTGTCGGAAGTGGCAGCTCGACTAAGCCATCATGAAGTTACACAGGAGCTGAACTCGAGATACCCCGGCACAGATCCAGCCACAGCATACTGGACACAAGCGAGAGTAGACGCGCTACGCAAGATAGCGAACGCAGTCCAGGTGCGATCATCAGCACTGATCGCTGCTGCTTGCGTCGGATTGCTGGGCTGCGTGAAGGAGCTGTACTTTGATGAAGATACACGCGACAAGCCATTGAGGAGTGGCATGAGTGGCCAGACTGATTTGGACGAACTGGTTATCGCATACGCGGGTGGAACAATCTCGCAATATCCGCGATGGCTCGAAACTTGTCAGTCATATATCGACATGCTTGTTGACAGTGTTACCGATGGCAGTTCTACGAAAAGAGTGGTGCTACAGGAAGCTCTAGATGGGGGAATCATAGGGGCTGGTGTGCTGGCTGGGATGGCTGGAGAAATCCATTAAGGCAGGTGCGGCAGTGTCCTGAATAAGCTCGGGCAGATTTAGACATGGCATATTGGCAAAGACTATCCAGCCGTATTGGAATGGTTGAAGCATTATATGTCTAGGATCGTTCATGTTCACGTTCTCAGCGCCAATATCAAGCCGATCCATTGGATGAGTGGCTCAAGATACCGTAGGCCAACTCCTGATCTAAAGAGCACAGGCAGCTTGATCCGCTAAAAATACAAAGAAGCCAGAAATGTAGCCGCACCAGGGGCGGTAATGATTCGTGGTCGATGGAGACAGTACTACCAGTAGCTACTGACTTCAGGTGTAAGAAATACGACAGTATTTGCAACTCAAAACGATAGCGTGTCTATCTTTGATAGCCTTTGAGCAAGTAGGAAGTCTTTACGAGACGTGTGAAGGATGTATAGGCCATAATTTAGTTGTACTCTGGGTAGGGCTTCGCTGAGCTAATCCATCACGAATTCTTGCCGCACCTGGTGGTCGCGCCGCCGTGCATGTCCGCCTGACCGGTCTCCGGATATGTATTGATCTTCACAGCGAGTTACACATCATGCTAAGAGTGACCCAGTACTTTTCGAACACAGCAGGAGCACAAAGCAGCAACCATGCACAGTTTGTGCTCTCGCAAACGAGGGTACAGTGCATAGCCTCGCAGTCATCACACCATCATGTCGGTACCCGCAATGTCAGCCATTCTACGGTATTCCATGTGTTACAGCAATCAAAGCAACATGTGACCCAACAGACAAACTGGAGAACCAAGCTGCATGCACTACAGATGACAATTCAGGCGTAATTTTCTTGTGGTTACTTGATCTTCCTGTCTTAGTCTTTCTTTTCTACTTACAGACTTCTTTACCTCCCAGATCGTGCGCAAGGTGATCACAGACTGCTCTTGCTTTGCCATGATGATGCTGCTGTTTCTCGCCATCACACACTTCGCCGTCATCCTTGCTTCGCCGCAGCTATGCTACTACGATGTCAACAAGCTTGCCTACGACGAGATTATACCATGCTACAACGGCACCAAAACAGACCACTACCCGTGTTGCAAAGCGGACAGCATGTGCCTCCAAAACAGCGCTTGCTACGACCCAGGCTCTCAAATCACCTACCAATACGGCTGTACCGATCCTACTGGCAAGCACAAGAACTGCCCAAAAAAGTGTGGCCTAGGTTCGGGTATCAGCAAGTGGACCGGCCTCGTCTTCTGCAATGGAACCAACGGCATGCCAAAGAACAAGTGGATTTGCCATCATCCAGAAAACTGCGGCGGCATCGGCGATTGCGCGACATATCCATGGCGGGACGATGTCTCAAGAGTACACCCTGAAATACCTACACGGTGCGAGACGATCAATCATGACGACGAGTACGTGGCGTTCAACGACATCAGTCCCATCCGTGATAACATCAAGCTACCACAAAAAGCCGATCTCGCGAGTTTTTGGTCGGTGCATGCGGATCAGCTGAGTACGATCTCTTCTTCGGATACCGGTACGGGTTTGACTACTAGTGTTGCTACGACGGGGAGTACGACTCAAACAAGCAGTCAGACCTCAGCTCCAGCTCTACCCTCAGAATCCGCACACTCCCACAAACTCGCCACGACAATCGGCCTCGGCGTGGGCATAGGCGTCGGCATCCCCATCCTCCTCGGCATCGCAGCCCTCCTCTTCCTCTGCCTGCGCCGCCAGCGCAGAGAAGCCACCAAACTCAATAACACCCCCAACATCGCCGGCGCACCTTACCAACACTCAGGACCACCTGCGTATGGCTACCACGACGACAGGAAGCATGTCGCGGCGTCGCATGGACATGTCAAGGCAGAGTTGGATGGCACGCCGAGTGTGAATTCGCCGGCGCCGTCGGAGATGCAGGATACGAGTGTCAGGGGTCCGCCGTATGGATCGCCGTATGGGTCGCCGTATGGGTCGCCGTATGGGTCGCCTATGATTGGATATGAGGGGTTTAGGGGCCCGGATAAGATTAGGAGGGCTGAGGGAAGGCAGGCGCATGAGATGGCGGGCTGATGGAATCGGAGGGAAGGGAAGAGGGATGTACATATTTGAGACGCTGGAGGCAAGAAGCCGGGGAAGGAATTGGGGACATGTGTAATCTTGGCTGTGTCTTTTTGGATCTTCCTTTGACTAGTGGCTGAGCTCCATATTAGCAGCACCGAGGGCTGGCGATCATCAGAGACCCACAATCGGCCTTCTCCAGCAACTTGTGTTTATCCTCCTCTTGAATAATCGCTACGGTCTGTGGAGCTGTTGTGCTCGTGAGAGATCGTCCGCTCCGAGATCTCGTATGCGATTGTTCGTTGTTCTGGGCTGAACGCTAGATCGTAATATGGACCGCGATATCTCCGCGACCATATCTCTTTGAACGAGGCTTTACCGTGCCGTGCGAATGGCATGTCGAGTCCCGTGGCGCTGGTTCCTTGGCAGACCTTTTGCGCTGCGCTTCCACCCTTCTCGTGATGTCGGGAGTGATGTTATCGCTGTCGAGGCAGGCAAATCCTCCCAGAGTGTAGAGTGTGAATCACATGTCTTTTCCAGCATGTTCAGTCACTCATTTCCACGTCTTCGCTCCCAGGATCAACACGCGCCAGCACTTCATCCTCCCTCCTTTCTTTCTCCGCAGCTTTCTCCACACTCTGCAGCATCGGTAGCTCTCCAGCACCCTCCCAAGCCTTCGCCCTCTTGATGATGAGCTGCGACCGCCGTATGACCTCCTCTTCTGCTTTCTTGATGGTGCCGCTGACTCTCATGACGCGTACCACGACAGGAATGTCGACAGGTTTCGGCAGGCGCGTTATGCAGGTAAGAGCGGCCCACACCATTTCGTAGTGGTCGCGCGGACAGCGGATTATGGCGGTGGATGTGGACGGGGACCAGTAGTTGACTGTGAGGAATGTGTCAGTGACTGATACTCGACAAAGCTGTTAAAGATTGCCTACCCTTGAGCCCAGAAGAGATCATGCCCATGCCATACTCGCCAAACAGCTCCTCCACCCCCTCGCGAACCATGCGCACCATTACACCGGCGTGGAAGGCATCCGGTGTAGGCGAATGTATCTGCACGAGATCTGGAAGCTGTGTCTTACTCTTCGCGGCTGGCTCTGGGTACAGGAAGTTCACTACAAGATAGCGATTTTTGACGCGAACCATGTTGGCGCGAAGTTGTGTGTTGTTGACAGGAAAGGAAAATGCAGATTTGGGCGCGTTTGAAAAGCTAGAGTGAATGCGACTCCAATTTGGTTTCTGTGGTACCGAAGCAACTGCGTTCCCAAACAAACCTGCAATGCCCGCGGCCAAACAGCCTCCTCCGACTCAGACTCGATCCACCTCTTCAATCGCAGTCCCAACCTCTCAAGCGCATGTATCTGAAGAACTCCCAGCGCATTACCGACCAGAAGGCGCAGCGGCCCTGCATGTTCTAGCGCACCGGTTTCACGTCCGCGGCGCATCTTGGCGATGACGCGCCCCCAGCGAGGCACCATCCCCAGCTTCAGTCTTCCAACCACAAACACCACGGCGCATCCACACACCGACCACGACACCCTCCTCTCACGTGGCCTCATATCGCCCACCAAGAAAGCTTCCGAACATCACCCACACAGTCCAACAAAGCGATCGCCTCCTGCAATGGCATCTTCATCCTCAGCCACCGGGCTGCTCTAGTACGCCTACCTACCGACCACGACCCTACCAACCCATACTAACAACCACCCAGCGCCTGCATAGCCCACAACACCACCGTCCTCGCCGAACACACCGCCTCCGCCTCCTCCAACGCCTCCTCCCTCGTCTCCCTCGTCCTCCCACGCCTCGACCACACCAACAAGTCCTCGTCGCACACCACCATCGACCAAGCGAAATTCTACATCCACACACTGATAAAGTCGCCGTCAGAGTACCCCGCCAGCCAAGCCAGCGCAGGTGGCATCGCGTTCCTCGTCATCGCGGACAAGAGTCTAGGCCAGCGCATCCCGTTCGGCTTCCTGACGAATCTGGAGAAGAAGTTCTTCGCGGAGTTTGAAGTCAGTGAGACGGATTTCGCAAACTTGCCGCCGTATGGGTGCGCGAGCTTCAATGGCACGTTGAAGCGCATGATGGTTGAGCAGGGGGGCACAGAGGCGGGGAAGAACGATGCGATGCGCACGGCGCAGAGGGAGATTGATGGCGTGAGGGAGATTATGACGGAGAATATTGAGCGTGTGTTGGAGCGGGGCGAGCATATGAATACGTTGGTGGATAAGACGAGTCGGTTGGGGGAGAATGCGAGGGACTTTAGGGTCAGGAGTCGGACGCTTAAGAGGAGGATGTGGTGGAAGAATGTCAAGCTCATGGTGCTATTGTGCTTGGTGGTTATCTTTTTGATTTATCTTTTTGTTGGATTCGGGTGCGGACTGCCTGGTAAGTCATACTGTGTCTGAAGTTTTTGGAAGAAAGATGCTAATGTGTGATAGCTTGGGGTCGCTGCTTGGGTCACTGAGTGCACACTCGCTCATCGCGGGTCTGACAGAACGCGAAGAGGATAATTATTCGTCTGGTCCTCGGCTGAGTGCCAGGTCTTGCATTGCTATGTACACACTAGGGCGGGGCGTCTGGCGTACTCAATATCCAATCTTTCATAGCGTAATATCCCTCCAGAAGTTTCCCACCGACGTCACGCCGCCCAATGCATGCTCCTCCAATATACCCAACAAGCGCCAAAACCCGATCGCAGAAAAAATGAAATAGCTTCCCCCATCCCATGGTATACAAGAATTTTACATCATACATATCCTCATAACGATAATGAACGCCCGTCTAATGCTTTTGGTGTGTCTAGGTGCTGAAACTGCAATTGGTACATAAAGAGTGAATGAAAAACGCCATGCAAAATCTTGTGCTTTTGGTTGTTGTTGTTTCCCTGAACGCCGATGTGTCGATCCAAAAGGAAGGGCTGGCAAAACTGGGGTGTGTCTACGGTGCCATGACCATTGCGAGCAGGGCCATGCGAGTGTACAGTCCGTAGCGCATCTGCGGGAAATTAGCTTGGTGTCATCAGTGTAGATCCGTTTTGACTCACCTGTCTGAAATACGCCGCGCGTGGATCAAAGTCCACCTCCTCGTGAATTTCGTTGTTCCTCGGCAACGGGTGCATAACGATCATGTTCGTCTTCGCATCCTTCAACAGCTTGTTGTCGATGACGAAGGCGTCCTTGACCGCCTCGTAGCTGGCAGCATCTGGGAAGCGCTCCTTCTGTACGCGCGTGCAGTAAATGACATCGGACGACGCGACGATGTCGGTGCTCAGTTCGGTTGAGACCTTGTTGAGCTGACCGCGGCTCTTGAGTGAGTCGAGAACGCCCACGGGCATCTTGAGCGAGTCTGGCGAGACCAGGTTGACGGTAACGTCGTAGTGGGAGAGCAGCTCGCACAGGGAGTGGACGGTGCGGCCGTACTTGAGGTCACCGACAAAGGTGATGTTGAGGCCGTTGACGGTACCGAGCTCCTCGCGAATCGTGAAGATGTCGAGGAGAGCCTGAGTGGGGTGCTCGCGGCTGCCGTTGCCAGCGTTGATGACTGGAACGCCAGAGAATTTGGCGGCGATGTCGATAGACTCCTCGCGTGGGTGGCGGAGGACAATAGCGTCAGCGTAGCAACCCAGTGTGCGAATGGTGTCGGCGATCGACTCGCCCTTCTGGATGGAGGAGACCGACTCGTTGATGACCACAACCTCTCCACCAAGACGCTTCATGGCTGCGTCGAAAGAGGCTGACGTGCGGGTGGAGGGCTCAAAGAACATCGTGCATAGAACGCGACCCTTGAGTACATCGAGACAGCCCTGCCTCTGTGCGCCGAGACGCATTTCCTGAGCGATGGTGAACAGGAGATGGAGGTCCGCTCGCGAGAACTGCTTGACCGATGTGATATGCTTCCTCCTGAAAGGCGACTTTGCAAGCAGTTGCGTCAAAGACAGGGATCCGTTAAGGTTTGCTAGGTCCATGTTCGAATGCTCGTGAGCTCCCGGGGCAGGGAAAAACTCCTGACAGTCGACCTTGGTCACTTCGAGATCGTAGTGGCGGGCGATGGCTTCAATCAGGAGCTTTGCGTTCTTGACGTTAGTGACAAGAGGAGTTTGGTAGTCGACAGCCATGCGACGGGTGCGGTATCCTCGGCTCATGTAGTTGGCAGGACGGCGGTATCGATTGCTTGATGGCAAATTGATGTACAGATCAATGAGATTGTTTGACAAGTGCTGCGTCAGAGAGTACTCTGCCTTCTGTTCATCGTGGACGCCCTTTGGAAGGACTTCTAGGAACTTGACGGGAAGGCCGTGCTCCTGGATGTAGTCGGCAGTACCAGCCGTCGCAAAGAGGTTGTATCCCATCTTGTGCAGACGCTCAATCGAGGGCAACATCTCCAACTTATCCTTGAAGGAGCCGATAGATAGCAGGATATTCTTATTTGGCAATCGGAAGCCAGTCGCAATGAGACCCTTGATGTACGCTTCGTATTTCGTGCGGCCAAAGCAGGCTACCTCACCGGTGGATGCCATTTCTACACCGAGCACGGGATCGGCTCCAGCAAGACGGGCGAAAGAGAACTGTGGGACCTTGACTCCGACATATTCTGCAGGGATGTTGACAGGAGGGTATTCAACAAGTGGGAGGCCAACCATGGCTTTGGTCGCCCTGGAGAGTTGTAGGTACGAAATCAGCCTTTGTCTCACACAGTTCGTATAGAAACCACTTACAACTCAATGAGGTCGCAATTCATGACCTTCGACACGAACGGAAAGCTGCGCGAAGCACGAACGTTGCACTCGATCACCTTAATCTCATTGTCCTTGGCAATGAACTGGATATTGTACGGGCCGGTGATGTTCAGTGCGGCACCAATCTTACGGGTAGCGTCTTCAATCTGACGTATTGTCTCGGGATCCAAGTCCTGCGGCGGTAGAATAAGCGTGGCATCACCAGAGTGAACACCAGCGTTCTCGACATGCTCCGAGATGAAGTGGCCGATCATGGAACCATTACGCGCGACAGCGTCCATTTCAATCTCCTTGGCGTTCTCGATGTACTTCGTGATAACGACAGGGTGATCTTTCGACACGTCTGTCGCTTGGTTGAGGAAGTTGGCCAGATCGTGCTGTGAGTAGACAGTGTTCATGGCAGCTCCGGACAGCACGTATGATGGTCGCACCAGGACTGGGTAGGAGACCTTGTTGCAGAATGCGATCGCCTCATCGAGACTGGTGAGCTCTTTCCATGCAGGCTGATCAACTGCGATGCGGTCCAGCATACGAGAGAACTTGAAGCGGTTCTCCGCGGTGTCGATCATTTCTGGTGAAGTTCCAAGGATCTTGACGTTCATGCGGTAAAGAGGCAAGGCGATGTTGTTTGGAGACTGTCCACCCACAGAAAGGATGACGCCGCTGGAGTTCTCCAGAGTGTAGATGTCGAGGACGGTCTGAATGGTGGTCAGGATGTGTCACACTTTACTTCAGATGTGCGTGACTCACCTCGAGATCGATGTTCTCAAAGTATAAGCGGTCAGATTCATCGTAGTCCGTTCTAGTGAAGTCAGTGATGGACAAGTAGTGAAGGTGGGGGAACTTCTTACGATACTGTTTCTGGGTTCTGAATTTTGCAATCTAGTGTCAGCAATCATCTCATAGTATCCTGAAGTGATACAGGATAAGGTATGGCAGTCAAGCCGGTACGTACATACTGTCACGATAGGTTAGCATATGAACAGCAATGTATGTTGAACGCAAAATGAGTTGAGAGAGTCCTGAAGGTATACAAAGCTCCGCAGAGCATGAGTTGAATGCATGTTGGGTGATGGAGCCGATGTGGTTTACATGGTGCCGAAGGTAGACGGGCTCGACTGGACAACGCCCAAGACGTGGCCCAATGTCTGGGTTGGTACGTCCTGGTGAGATTCGGAACCGCGTAGCTTCGAGTATAGCCAGATCAAGGGCGGCGTAATGAAGGAATGTTCCGTCCAGGGAGACGCAAAAACAACGCATGACTAGGAAGGGAACAGAGGGATTGCTTACGTTCAACATCACCTGTGGCACAAGTCAGAAAACGGAACAACCATTAAAGGGTATAGGGTCACTTACAGTCTTGTATCCGTTATCCCGCAGAGTCCTGATAGCACGAACGGAGCACCAATCGAACTCTACAGAGGAGCCGATACGGTACACACCAGAACCAAGGACCATGACGCCCTTGTCGTTGAAGTCGATGTCATGCTCTGTACCGTTGTATGTGAGGTACAGATAATTGGTCATCGCGGGCTAATCACGATGTCAGCATTTCTTGGGAGTGGACTACGGGCATACTTCAACTTACGAATTCGGCCGCCACAGTGTCGATTTGCTTGACAACAGGGAAGAAACCCGCATCGACACGAGCGCGACGGACAGCAAGCTCGTTGGTATCCCAGAACTTGGCAAGCTGACGGTCTGCAAATCCAAGCTCCTTCGCCCTCCTCATCAACGGCAGAGGGATCGTGGCTGTGTTGTAGCCTGCCATCTTCCTCTCAAAGTCGCTAAGACCCTTCAGACGGCTCAAGAACCATTTGTCGATGTTGGTCATTTCCCAGATCTTATCAACGGAATAACCAGCCTTCATAGCGTTTGCAATAGCGAACAAACGCTGATCGGAAGGCGTCTGTAGCTCCTGGTCGATCTGCATCAAGGCGGCAGTCTCATTGAAACCCAGGTTGTTTGGATCGATTTCTCGAATGGCTTTCTGTATGGCTTCTTCGAACGTGCGTCCGATACTCATGACCTCACCGACACTCTTCATGGAAGAGCCCAGTAGTGTTGAGACACGGGTGAACTTCTTGAGATCCCATCGAGGAATCTTGACAACCACGTAATCGAGCGATGGCTCGAAGCATGCGCAGGTGACGCGTGTGACCGAGTTGGAGATCTCGTTGAGCGGAATGTTGAGACCCAGCTTGGCAGCCACAAACGCAAGTGGATATCCAGTAGCCTTGGAAGCCAGCGCAGACGAACGCGAAAGACGAGCGTTCACCTCGATGATACAGTACTCCCTTGAGAACGGGTTGAGAGCATACTGGATGTTGCACTCTCCAACAACGCCGAGATGACGAATGACGTTGACTGCGGTGGTTCGTAGCATGTTGTAGTCTTCATCCGAAAGGGTCTGGGATGGCGCAACCACAATGGAGTCTCCAGTGTGGATACCTAGAGGGTCGAAGTTCTCCATGTTGCAGACGGTGATGCAGTTGTCCCGCGAGTCTCGGACGACTTCATATTCGATCTCCTTCCATCCCTTCATACTGCGCTCGATGAGAATCTGTGGGCTGGCTGCGAAGGCCTTGTTGCACAGATCGAGCAGCTGCTCATCGTTCTCAGCGAAGCCACTACCAAGTCCACCCAACGCATACGCAGCTCGGACAATTACAGGATAGCCAATGTCCTTGACGGCTAGCATAGCTTCTTCGGTGTTGTTGGCCGACGCTGACTTGGCGCACTTCTCGCCGATGGACTCCATGCTGCGCGCAAAGAGCTCGCGGTCCTCGGTGGTGATGATCGTGTCGATGGGTGTACCGAGGACCTTCACACCAAGACCTTCGAACTCATCCTTCAGCTGGATACCGACTTGTAGAGCGGTCTGACCACCGAAGGTAACGTAGATACCATCGGGTCGCTCTTTCTGGATGACCTTGCGCACGAAGTCGGCATTGACAGGCAAGAAGTAGACCTTGTCTGCAAGGCCCTTGGACGTCTGGATGGTCGCGATGTTAGGGTTGATCAGAATGGTGTAGATACCCTCCTCCTTCAACGCCTTGATGGCTTGACTACCGGAGTAATCAAACTCGCCAGCCTGTCCGATACTCAGACCACCACTGCCGAGCACGAGGACTTTCTTGACGTCCACCCTGGGGGTCAACTTCCTGTTCTCTTCGAACGTACCGCCTGGGAACTCGACTGACTTTGCCATGACGTCCGCCGCGTCTATGGCCTTTTGAATGGTGCTGATAAAAACATCGAAGAGGTACTCGGTGTCGCGTGGGCCAGGAGTGTGCTCAGGATGGAATTGAACACTGAAGTATGGTCGCCGCACATGCCTGATGCCTTCATTGCTGCCATCGTTCGCATTGACGAAGAGCTCTTCCCAGCCATTTGGTAGGGTTTTAGAGTCTACCGCGTAGCCGTGATTCTGTGATGTGATGTGACACTTCCCAGTGAGCAGGCTGGTGCAAGGGATGTTGGCACCACGGTTACCAAACTTCATCTTCAGTGTGTTGGCACCAGCAGCGCGTGCGAGCAGCTGGTGTCCCAGGCAGATACCGAAGATGGGCACCCGCGCCTCGTCCATGGTCGCCTTGATGTGCCTCACGGTGTTTTCCATCATAGCTGGGTTGCCGGGCCCGTTCGAGATGAACAGACCATCGTAGTCCTTGCCAGCAAGCTGAGGGAAGTCGTAGTCCCAAGGTACTTGCAAGACCTCGACTCCCCTCCGCACCAAGCATCGTAGCTGGTTGTACTTGAGACCGACATCGACAGTGATTACGCGGATGGGGCGGCCGGAGGGGTGCTTGAGAGCGGTGGATGGGTCCGGTGACCAGAGTTTTGGCTCTTTGATCGAGACTTTTGGATGTTAGAGATTACTATCCCATCACAACGACAGAGTTCTTACCTTCTGCTACCAGGTTCTTTGCATTAGGGTCTGTCCACTCGACTTGTGCAAAGCTGCTCCTCCAGTCCTGTTCGTCTTCTTCACCATCCGCCAGTTCAGCGGTGTTGACTTTACCGTTGGTGAGCGCGGTGGAGCTTGATGCTGCGACAGTCCTCTGCATCAGGCGACCGAGCATGCTGCCCTCCTCGCGGATGCGCTTCGTCAGCGCTCGCGTATCCACACCAGTGATGGCGGGCACGCCCTGCTCCTTCAGCCATGCGCCCAGCGAAGAGGTGGCCAAGTGGTGCGAGTATGCTTCTCCTGCGTATGTAGCGACCACCAGACCTGCAATGTGGATCTCGCTGGACTCGAAGTGCGCAGGTACATCCTTCAGCAGACTGTCCATCTCTTCTCGGGAGGGCACGCCATAGTTGCCCACGAGAGGGAACGTGATGACCAGAATCTGGCCGCGGTATGAGGGGTCGGTGATTGACTCTGGGTAGCCCACCATGCCAGTTTGGAAGACTAATTCGCCAGAGATGCTCTTCTCGGCGCCAAAGCTCTGTCCAAAGCAGACATGGCCATCTTGAAGCTCGAGAGCCAAGTTCTGGGTTTCGTCGGGGCGTGGCGCCATGTTGGAGTAAATAAGCGACAGCTCGAGGGCGTAGAGACCCGTGAGAAGGCGAGACTGTCTGTCAATTGCTGAGGGAAGATTCGGCGTTGTCAGAAGTAAATTTTTGGTGCACCTTTGCGCTAACGCGGGTAGTCGCACATTTTGTGCCCCACCACCCCGCAGCGAGCGAATGACTGCAGCTTGGGAAAAGCTGCCGATGCTCGCAGTACTCAAGGAACACCACGAAATTAGTGATTAAAGTATGATTGAGTAGAGAAATACACCAGAATATTACTCCCTGTGCTTTTCCAGCATTGTAGTGCTTTACATTTGATGAGAGCTATGATCATAAGAGTATCATGCGTACATGCAAAGTAACAGAATAGAACGAGAAGGTATGAAAAATGCGGTCAGTTGCAAAACTGCGAATCACAACCATGGCTTCGGACAGACGCGCAGAAGGATCTTCGGCGCGCAAAACATTGCCAACCACACAGGAGCATCTCTCTGAGGATTGTTCGCAGTTTTCTTTGATGCTAATTCGTGGCAGAAGCGAGAGCAATGCCAGTGGCTGCTCGAGGGTTGTCTACAGTGCAAAGTTTTGCCTAGAATGGTGTTGTAGAGGATCAAGGCCAAGCAAAGAAAGTCTGCCGGAAAACTTGACAGTGCACCTAGATGTGTTAAGAACAAGGTCCTCGTCACATGCTAGTCTACATCTAACACCGGCGAACAATCCAATGGCACACGGAATGATATCACGTACGTCAAGGGTGCTATCGCCTAAGGCAGGGCGGTCACACACCCTCGCAAATAGACGCGGGGTGGAGATCGGACTCGGTTGCGACATTTAGATCTCGCGGGACAAAAGCCCGCATCTTGCCTTTGTAGTCTTCGCGCTGAGGGATAAGTGTAGCAAAATAACGCAGCTTGACTTTTCTCAATGAGCTTTTGGGGACGAGTTCTTCTTTTCAGAGATGCTTGAGTGCCTCGAGGATACTGTATACGGTCTAATTGCCATTGTTCGGAGGAAAGCGAAGCAACAGACAATCATGGGAAAGACGACATGAGCAGATAGTGATTCTAGCATGTCAGATGCACCCCGCATGCACATGGTGATGGCACCCGCTTTTGAATAGTCTCTCCATCATGCGCGTCAGACTAAAGTTACCGAGACTACAATTTGGACGCGTATCCAGCCAATCAAGCCTGGCAGAAGTCCACGCCCGCCTCCGCTTACTAGGTTTGTAGCATTCGCGATGATAAGGATCGTATCCCATGACACTGTGAAGCGGCCTGGTGTCACGAAGCGGTGTGGTATGTTCAAGATGAGGCAGGCGTCACGATTCTCTGCTCGATGGGTACCGCCCTAGCCCGTGGTGAATCTTTCCCTTAATTTCCCAGACCTCCACCTCCACCCCCTCCATTTCTCTCTACGCCGACCTTGACGCAGGAAGACTGGTCCCTATCCGCATCCTCTGGAATAGGTTCTATGTTCGCCTCATTCCTGCAGTCGAAAAAGCGCCAGCCCTCCGAAACCACGCCCCTCCTCGCGGCCCTCAACAGGTACCGCAGTCGACAGAATGGAGAGGCGGACGAGGAGGACGACGCAGAGGCCATAGGGCAAGACGATGGCGAGGAGGAATACGAGGACGAAGACAGGCAGCGCGATGGGCCTCTGTTGCCTGTCTTCTCTTCGACGTTCCTCGGTATGTTGGCCCTGATGCGCCATTGTTTACCAAGTCTAACTATTCTGCAGACCGCCTACCCATCTACAACACCACCCACGCGATCCGTATAATACTCGTCCAACGATGCGAGACCACGCTGTCCTGGGACCAGCTGCGGTCACCCCAGGTTTCGCAATTCCTCGTCAAGCCCATCCAGCAGCAAATTCGCTCCGACCACTTCTCTCGTGGCCTGTTGTACTGCCTGCTTGCGAACTGCTTGCAGTTCAGAAAGGAGGCCGAAGAGAACCCGGGGAACATGGGAGTCAGCAAGACACGTGCACTCATCTGCGAGCTATTGGCCATGAGGCTGCTGAAGGAGTTCTCGACGCGCGAGATGATCGATGCCCTCTCGTACGACTTCGATCCGCTACAGGGCATAGATGCACCAGCGACTGGTGCGCAAACTCCAGGTGGAAGGAACTGGACGCGACAAGCACCCCGGGCAGCGCGTATTTCTACTCTAGAGATTGCTATACGCGCCCAGGCCAAGAAGTTCCTTGCGCATCCACTCGTCGTGCGGCAACTAGAGGCTATCTGGGCAGGAACTATCGTCTTTCATTCGGCCGCCGACAGCCTACATCGACAACCAGATTCTTCGAGAAGCCAGAGTCACGACAGTCCAGCGAACATCTCGCCTGGCAGAGGCCCATCGCGTCGTCTGCCGCCCTCAAAGCAAGACATTCATCAAGCACCCACGGCTGCTCTGATGCGGCGGACTGTGACGCTGTACGACCCACACGAGGCTTCGCTCTTTAAGCTGTCTCGTCTGCGCGTCCCACGATACCGCAACCTCTTTTCCACCATCTCCTTTGGCATCATGCTTGGCCTTTTTCTGGCTGTGCTCGCGGAGAAGTCCGATGATATCACCGGTCTTGAAGTCTTGTTCTGGTTCTGGAGTGCTGGATACATGCTTGACGAACTAGTAGGATTTTCCGAGCAAGGATTTGGTCTCTACATTATGAGTGTATGGAACGCCTTCGATTTGGGCATCCTCCTGATGTTCATGGTCTACTACGTTTTACGTCTGTACGGCATTCTCATGCCAGACGTCAGCAGTCGCCACTCGGTCGCCGCAATGGCCTACGACGTTCTCGGCTCAACGGCCGTACTGCTGTTCCCCCGACTGTTCTCGGCTCTCGACCATTACCGATACTTCTCACAGCTACTCATCGCGTTCAAAATGATGGCCATGGATCTTGTGGCTATTCTCGTGCTGATCGTCATCAGCTGTAGCGGCTTCTTCGTTGCTTTCAGTTTGGCTTTCAAACGAGACCTCGGTGCTTCGGACGCTGCATATGCCATTTTCCAACTCGTCATGGGCTTCACACCCGCGGCCTGGGATCTTTGGGGAGAGATGAATTTCTTGGGACGCGCTCTGCTTGCGTTGTTCCTTTTCATCTGTCACTTCCTCATCGTCACGATTCTTGTGACAGTGTTGACCAACTCCTTCATGGCGGTCGTCAAGAACGCCGATGAGGAGCATCAGTTCCTCTTCGCGGTCAACACGATTTCCATGGTCAAGTCGGACGCGCTGTTCTCGTATATCCCGCCGACGAATATCATTGGATGGCTACTGATACCGATTAAGTACACGATGTCGTTCAAGAGGTTCCTGCGCATGAATCGCTTGGTCATCAAATTGACCCATATTCCTGTTCTATTTACGATTTTTGCGTACGAGCGGTTGTTGCTGTCTAATTTGGCATACGCTCCAACAGACCTGGTCGAGCAACGCGGTCGGCAGGGCTCGGTAGAACCCGTACATGCTTTTAGCGGTCGTGGCCCTGCGGATCTATTCAGCCCTCGTCTTCGTGAGCCGTCAGTCACGACTTTTCATAAGGATCGAGCTCTTGAGGAGGTTTTCCGTCGGCCATATCGCGATACTAGCGTCCAGGCAGCCCGATACCCACTGGGCAGGAGAAACTCGAGCAACGTGGTATCGGATTGGATGAAAAAGATGGGCGACGATGACGATCAACAACCTCCGCAGGACGACTCTCGGTCAGTTCTGGATAGGCTCGAAGCGCGGAAAGCTGGCAGACCGTTCTTGCGCCGCACCAAAACGGCCGGTCAACCGAAACGACGACACCCTCTTGCAGCGACGCGTACGGTACTCTCGGATCCTGACGAAATGACATTCTCGCGCCCGATATTAGAGGAGGAAGAGGGCGCGGAAGAGGTGCCGCAACAGACTGATGCTGATGGCGATGACGAGGAAGATAACGGCAGCTTGGGCGACATAACACCGCGTATAGCTTCAAGCTCCACTAAAGAGAATCAGAGGCCCAAGACTAGCTATGAGTCCTCTGACGAGGAAGAGGAGGAATTCTTCCGTACACCCTTAACTGTTCTACCCAAACAGGTGCGCAATGCTGCAAAGGCTGGCTCAAGACAGTCGTCTACTGGTGGCGCATCACAGGAGGCTGAAGCGACCCGCTACACTCACAGTCCTTCTGAATCTGGCTTTCCAAGTCTGCTGCCACAAGGTTCGCCTACCAAGAAGCACTCGCGCAACAAGCCAGTTCACAGCCGGAACCTGTCGACGGGTACAGTGCTCTTCAGTCCCACGAAGGATACAATGGACTTGGCGCACTCCCCATCGCCTGAGCGCCGCCCAAAGACGAGCACTCGAAGCGGAACCGCTACCCCAGGTCGCATGGATGGCTCTACATTGGCTGGTACCCGCACGCCCAAGCGAACAGCCGGGCCTGTTGGAATTCCAGCTTCCCGTCCTCGCGCAATCGTACCGCCACGATCAGGTCGCAATACACCCAATATCGCCAATTTTCTTGCTGCAAACAACCGTAACCGAGAACCGTCCTTCAACGCCGTAGCGTTAGACCTTGCGTCAGATCTAGGCGACAACAACCTCAATCCCAACTTTGGCAACCTCAACGCCCTGCCCGCGTCCTTCACCACGCAGTTCGAAATGGCTGCAAGGATGAAGGCTCGCGAGCGTCAGGGCAGCGAGGGAGATTCCGATTCCAACCGCATGAGTCGAATCATGCTGGCTAGGATGACGACGCTGGAAGAAGGGTTCCGCGATATGTTGCAGGAAGTCAAGGGCCTGAAGCAGGGAGAGAGTCAGGTTGGTAGCCGTGGGACGCATACGCCGCCAAATGAGGTATCGCGGAGAAAAGCCAAGGGCAAGAAGAAGAGCAGTAAGAGGGAAAGCGCAGATGAACGCATGGGGTCGAGCCTGTAAAAGGGTGTCGTGCACGATTTGGTGGCATGTTAGTCGTTAGTCTGGATCTGCATGGCTTGCGGGTTGGTGTGGTGGTTTGCTTGTTTTGCATATGCCCGCGGTCCATTTCCTCTCTTTTCCTTTCGCATCGTCGTCCGGTGATGGACCTCTTTTCGGAGCGGCATTTTGTCAGCGTGTGTACCAGTATCCTGCAGTATTAACCTTTGAGCGAGCATCATGAGCGTAATTTCTAGTCCTTGGCAAATTGTTATTGAATCACTGTCCACTCTGGGGATGAAGTTTACCTTTTTTTAGATCTCGAGACTCTACGACTTGAACGTTTAGCACTGGTCATGTTGTTCTATACACTACGCACTCCTTTCCACGTCACACGTTCCCCTCAGGGGGCGCGCTATGATTAGAATCCCCATTCGCCTGCGGCAATAGACTTGCCCCATCGTCCTTCTTCGTCTTCCTACTCCTGAACACAACCAGCGAAACATCCATAGCATGCGACCCCACCGCCCTCCCCAGCGGAATCAACAGCTCCACAATCAGCGGCAGCCACACAAACAGCGCAACAATCTGCCCGAATCCCCACGCATTATCCTGGAACTCATCCCTTGCCATGTACGCTAGCTTCTGCCGCGCCATGTACATTTTCGCATAGCAGTACGCCATGCCCGCAATGAGACCCGTAGACGCAAGCATACGCAGCGCACTCTTGACTTTGGAGTAATGGGGGTGGTCCTCGTACTCCCTATTGATATCTCTCGCACAAGAAATCAGAAACAAGGCGAGTATGACGCACAGCACAGTAATCAATATCGTCAGGAACTCCTGCACAGACGCTCTTGTTCCCCGCGGCCACGGCGCGTGCGACATGGGAGGCGTGGGCACCGCAACTCCCAAGCTACTGCACGCCGACACAAATGCGTGGATGGTGGGATTCGACAGCGAATTCTCGCCTACGCCATACATGACGAGCACGAAGAGCGTGGCGTGCAGTACCGCGCCGATGAACAGCCTGACTTCCTGTTTGTCGTGGAGATGCGCAGCGTCCTCGTCGTTTCTGTGCTGTCTCTCTAGCGTTACAAAGAGCATCAGGCCAGCGAGAAATTCCATGACATTTAGATAGTAGACGAATTCGACGTCGAAGAGGGCGGGGTGCCGGTTCAAGTACAAGGCGCTGGCTACGGCGATGGGCGCGGCGAAGAGCGTCGTTGTGATGAAAACCATGAGCACGACTGAGGAGAGGTTGCGGCGGCCGTGTTTGGTTAGGTAACGGTGTAGGAGGGGGTAGAAGGGCCCGAGGACGGTGCAGAGGGCGAGTTGGAGGGTGTAGGACCAGAAGACGCCGATGCCTGAGAGGTCGGGGTTGCCGCTGCCCCATGCTAGGTTGCAGTTTTGCGGGCAGTAGAGGACCTGGTGCGTGATATTTGGGGTGAAGTAGAGGTTGGGGAATTGTTTGAGTGGAGTGCAGGTGCTGGTGGTGTTTGACATGGTTGGGAGCTGTTGAACTTGGAGACATATGGCTAGACACCTCTTTATGGTATGTCTCTTGCTAACTAGTGGTTTCCTGCATTGAGAGTTACTTTTGTTCCGTGAGGGAACTCTGCGGCAGTAGTGGCGTTGCTGGTTGGTCGGATGGAGATGCAGTGCGTGCTAAAGCGACGCCACAAACGAGCTGAAAACAAGGCGAGGCCCATGAGGCTCAACCGAAGGCCCAGACTCCTGCCTTACAACGTACGGTGGGTGAATATTTGATATGCGGAGCTACTGCACAGGGGTACAACTGCGATTCTGATTCGTTATATGCAGTGATGTAAGCAGACTGATTGGACGCGAAGCAATCTTAGCTATGGCTGGATAGCTTCGCATATCAAATATCCACCCACCCTACGTTGTATGCATCATCGCAAGTCACCGTCCAGGCAGCTTTGCAACGAGAAAAGGCCATGCAAGAAGTCGGTACGACCACAACTGTGACTCGAGAATGACTTGGAGTCTGACCAGATTCATGTCTGTACGTTGCACAAACTTTGGCCAGGAGAGCTCGACGAGAACCAAACAGGTTGAGAGGTGATCAAAAACCATGTGGAAGAAGATGAATCGTCTCGAAATGGATTAAGAAGGAAGGTGTAGGTCCAAGGATCAAATAGGAAGAAATCGGGAGCTGCGAAGAGAAAAGAAAACGTCAGAAGCAGGTATGACAACCTTCGCGTGAAGTCTATCTCCTCAACCTTTCGTCGGTAGCATAATGACTTAGAGTGCCCTAGTCTGGGTAATGCACTCTATAGATGGGGTACTCGCATCATTGTTCGCCCTCTGCAGTCCGCAGCTTTACACTTCCATCCTCCATGCCAAAATACACGGCAATCGGACGTTGCCCTCCCGCCACTTGCGTGCTCGACTTGTCTTGTTCTCTCAAAGCCTGTGCCTCGGGTCCACTCAGTCCACTGAAGATGCCGACCTCCAATACACCCGTCAGACCCTTGATCGCTCTGCTGATTGCGTTGACCTCCCACGTGCCGTCACTGCCATCGCCCTTGCCCTTCCCAGCCTCGACGTCCAACTTGGTGAGCAGTGCTTTGAACGGCGCATCGACGATGAAGAAATCCTGATCCGTCTTGAGCGGTCCTGACTTCTCCAGCAACGTGGTTCTCAGCGTAGGATTTGGCGACCCAAGCAACTTCAGCCCAGCCACGACCTTCCTCTGCGCCATTGGCGCAACCTCAATCGGTATCGTTGGCCATGCCGTCAGCAGCCTCTCCTGCTTCTTTCTGTAATCCGCAACGCAGACAAACTTCTTCGCCCTCTCTGCGACCAGCTTCTCCTGAAACAAACACGCGCCTCCACCTTTTATACAGTTCAGTTCCGCGTCGACCTCGTCTGCGCCGTCAAAGGCCACGTCGAGCATGACATTGTCGGGCAGCGTGTCGAAGGGTACGGGCTGCAGGCCGGCGTTGATGACGAGTTGGCGTGATTGGTAGCCGGTGGGGACGAAGAGGATGTTGGGGTTTGTGGAGCGCTCTTTGATGGCTTCGACGACGTAGACAATGGTAGTGCCCGAGCCGATGCCGACGTGGGTTGAGTTGGGGTCGAAGTGGTCGTTCACGGCGCGTTGGGCGGCAGCGCGCTTTGCGGCTTCGACGGAGGTGTCAGTCATGATGGAGGGGGAGGTGGAGAAGGACTTTGAAGCAAGACTGGGGTGACGGTGAAGCAAAATTCGAGTAGAGAAGCCGCGGAGAACGGGTGGAGAGGAGGAGAATGGCAGTCGTGGGGGATAGGTCGATATTATCCGTAGTGATGCTTGGTGGCGGGGTGAATGGACGCGATGATGACTGATGAGGCGAATTTGCTGATTTATATTGCACCGTCGCAGTGGGGTCCAGATCGAGCGCATGGACAAGGGGAATTACTCTTGCATAGACGGTGCTCAATCGCGCATTAGAAGCAATTGAAGATAGACGGGAGCTATCGTGACGATGACGTTTGGAGGTGTCAGTTCGGGAGAGCTCATAACGAGACGGCGTTGGAGACTACGCATGCCCCACCATGCGGTGAAAGTACCCCGCGGCGGTAGCGTGGCGTGAGCGCGTCTTCCTCGTACCTGACAGCTCTCTGACCGCCCTGGCAGAATTGTCGCCGGTGCCTACGCCTCCACTACGCAAACAAGCTCTCTTGTAACCACCTCAAACTCGTTACTTTCCTAGTCCGTACGTCATGGCGGACCTTCCTCCTCCCGTACAGGGGCCTACCGCCAAAGAGAAGAAGTATGCGGCTACACCCGTACATGCGCTGCAGCAGCTAACGGAGGCAGGTACGACCGTCAGTTGCGCCTATGGGGGGCTATGGGGCAAATGGCGCTCGAAAATGCGCACATCCTCCTCATCAACTCCGGGCCAGGCGTCGTTGGCGTGGAGACGCTCAAGAACCTCGTGCTGCCCGGCATTGGCAACTTCACCATCCAAGACTCTGCCATAGTCAGCGAGGCAGACCTCGGCGTCAACTTCTTTCTCGAGGAGGAACATCTGGGCGGATATCGGGCGGAACACACACGAAACCTGCTGAAGGAGCTGAATCCAGATGTCGAAGGCCATGCCGTCAAAGAAGTGGGATACATATGTGCCAAGTGCTAAAGAAATCGCTAACAAACACAGCCCATCGAATCATGGCTACTCAACTCAGATGCACTGCAGCCATTCACGCACATCTTGGTCATCGCTCCCGTCAAGCCTGAGATTCTCGCAAAGCTCTCCGGTCACGCACGCGCTGCGCTGGTGCCGCTCTTCTACATCCACTCGGTCGGCTTCTACTCGCACTTCTCCATCCACCTGCCACCCGCATACCCCATCGTCGACACACATCCAGACCTCGAGACCACACAAGACCTGCGCTTAGTGCGGCCATGGCCAGAGCTGATCCAGTTCGCCGAGGCAAAGACGGCAAACATCGACAGCATGGCGCCAGACGACCACGGGCACATTCCATACATTGCGCTACTAGTACACTTCCTCGAGGAGTGGAAGAAGTCTCACGATGGCAAGGTGCCAGACACATACAAGGAGAAGACCGAGTTCAGGACCATGGTATCCAAGGCAGCACGGACAGACAACCCAGAGGGCGGAGAGGAGAACTTCGATGAGGCGGTTGCAGCAGTGCTGAAGTCGCTGAACCCTCCTCAACCGAACAGCGCTGTCAAAGAGATCTTCACTGCGCCCGAGTGCATCTTGATCCGCGAGGACTCGGCGAGCTTCTGGGTCATTGCGAACGCAATTGGCCTGTTCTACACCAAATACAACGTCCTCCCAGTACCTGGATCAGTACCAGATATGAAGGCGCGGTCGGCAGACTACATCGAGCTCCAGAACGTGTACAAGTCGAAGGCTCGGAGAGATTTGGCTGAGGTCGTGGAGAGCGTGCGTTTTCTGGAGCGGAACGCAAAGCGCACGACCGTCATCGAGGAGAAGGATATTGAAGCATTCTGCAAGAACGCAGCACATATCAAGCTAGTGCGCGGTCGGCCATTCCACGTCGTCCAGGCGAGCGAGAAGATCCAGTGGGGCGATCGCGCGAAATCAATAGGTGGGTCTGATTTCACGTTCAAAGAGTCACAACTGACAACCATAGCACAAAACCTCACATTCCCTGACTCGCTCATCCCACTATACATCGCCTTCCTCGCGTGGGACGAATTCGCTGCAACCCACAAGACCGAACTCGGAGAAGCGTCACAGGTGGCTGGTGCGGGAGACGCAGATACGGACGCACAGAAGCTCGCTGGCATCGCCTTCAAGATTACAGACGACCTCGTCACAGAGGCTGGTGCATCGATCGACGAGGACGAGTATGCGGACATCAAGACGCAGATCGGGAAGTTTGCAAGCGAGCTGTAAGTCAAATCTTTCGTGAGAGACATGTGAAAACGAGGCTGATAAGGTATAGTGCACGAGCTGGCGGTGCCGAGCTGCACAACATTGGTGCATTGACAGGCGGTATGGTCTCACAGGAAGTCATCAAGGTCATCACGGAGCAATACGTGCCAGTAGACAATACGTGCATATTCGACGGCATACGGAGCAAGAGCATGGTCATCAAGGTCTGAAGAGGTATCGCTAAAGATAACCCTGCCGAATCAGTGACCAGCCCGAAGAAGGAACATGTACCGGGAGAAAACGCTGAAGAGTCCACAACCTTTCGCTCACGATGGTGTCATTAATCTGCAATGATTATGGCTGAACATAGTGGACGTCAGGATATAGACATGGCGCCTCGCATGATGCGCCGCGTCTCAATGGAACATGATTCTAAACCCTGCCACGATCCAAGTGCATACTTTCACCATATCTGCATCGTTCGAGGTGCTTGTGGAGATCAAGATCCAACAGTTGAAGCGGTTACGATGAGCAATGTAATGGAAGAAAACTGTAGCTTCACGGCTATGCATTTCTCGCAGCTATCTTTTTCCAGATGCTCTAAAAACGCAAAATGTCCACAAAAGAGCCTCCAGGCTCGCGATCTTAAAATGTCGCAGAATATAAAAAGTCCCATCATACAGGTTCGTCAAACACACACACACACACACATATCAGACGTCACACTTTAGATGTGACGCGCATGCCTCCTCCTCGCCTTGAAGCTCTCTACACCCCGCTTGTAGCTATCCGCTGACATGGTGACATACACCGTCTGGATCGTAGTCACCATCTCCGTGACAGTAACGCACTTGCCGCCAGGCACGCACGGCGGGCCATGTGTGGGCTTGGGCGCGGCGGCGGGGACGGTAATGCTTGAGACTTGTTCGTTGGCGGGCTTGGGCTTGGGCGTATCGCCCTTCTGGGGTGCGGGCTGCGCGTTGTACGAGTCCGTGGGCTTGGGCGCTGGGGCAGATGCCTTTGGCGGCGTCGACGCTGCGGCAGGGACATCATCTTCTTCATAGTCCGCAGCCGGCGCGGGCGTAGGCTTAGCCGGCGATACTGCAGTCTTGCTCTCGACGGGCTTATCGCTCGTCTTGGGCGAAGCAGGCGCATCAACGACGCCCCCACCAAGAGTCTGCAGAATCTTTCCAACATCGACGCTCTTCTTCTCAGGCGTCAGTTCCTTGCCCTTGTTCGGCGGGCCGTTGAAGTTCTTCGCGTTACACTGCGTGTTGATGTCCTCACACTTGGCTTCCCAGAGCTTGCAGCCCTTCTGGCCGATTGGACCCACAGCGTTATAGCACTCTTTGCTTTGGTCCCAGCACTTGGCGGACGAGGCCCAGCAGCCCTTCTCGTCGGAGTAGTCGGGCACTTCGAAGCCGCACCAGTTTCCGTTCTCGACGATGCAGCCTTCGGGCTTGAGGCCCTTGGTGAGAGTGGAGGAGATGCTGGCTGAGTCGGCTTTAGCGACGAGCTTGGCGACGGCTGGGCCGGGGATCTTGTAAGTGGACAGGTCGGAGCTGTAGATGTTGAAGCTTGTGCCGGGCTCGTTGTACTTCAGGTGTCCGGGGATGGAGACGGTGGATTCAGGGCCCAGGTTGCCGGTGCTCTCGATGTTGATCTGTGCACAGCCAGTGTAGATCTGGGGGTCGCCTTCGCTGGCGAGGTGCAGGGCGAGGATCTCAGGACGGGCGAGGTACTGTCCGCCCTCGAGGCCCTTGGGAAGGTTGATGTTGAAGATGCCCTTGTTGTCGACGAGTTCGTCGGTGCACCAGCGCTTGGTGGACGCGTCGTAGCCGTGGTCGAAGAGCTTGAACCAGCCGTCTCCCGTGGCAGTGTCGTCGATGGCAGAGGAGACTTTCTTCAGGTACATGGCGCAAGGACCGTAGTGGCGGTAGTCAATCGGAGGCTTGCTTGGGTCGTCGGCCCAGGAGCGGAACTCGAAGGAGAGAAGGGCACCGTCGGGGACGTTTTGGACGCGGGAGACGCCCTTGGTACCGCCAACATCTGTAGGTGGTTAGTCGTGTGCCATTCATGTTGTTGGGATATTGACATACTGCAAGCCATGTTGTCGCTGTCCAATCTGATGGGACTGCCAGACGTCGATGGGTCTGGGTTCATACGCATGGCGACACCATCACCCTATAAACGTCAGTATACATCTTCGAACAAATGAAGCCTGACAACATACCTGTGGCACTTCATTGACGAAAAAGTCAGTGAAAGTAGTGTGTGCAAGCACAGCCGACGCCGAGGCCAAAGCCGTGAAGAGGATAGACTGAGTCTTCATCTTGGAAGTATCGCGTGCGGGATGTCGTGTAAAGGATTTGGTTTTTTGGTTGAGTTGCGGTTGATATGTGATCTGAACGAACAATAGTCTCTAGGACTTGAATCTCTCGTGAAGGAATGGATAGTCGAACTAGCGACTTGAAGGAATGTGAATGGCAGCAAAGGCCGGGAAAGAAAGACAGAAGTTGGTTATATTCGCAACGTCGAGATGTGAACAAAGAGTCAAAGACGGAAGACAAAGAGCGTACCCGCGCGGTTTTGTCTTCCGGGCTCCACCATCATCTGCACATCTCCTGCCCAATCTCTCGGACAAAGACCTTGTGTTTCCAGGGATCAGCCCGTCAGCCTTGTGGAAACATGGCCAATCATTGCGTCGCACCAAGACGTTCGTTGAAACTTGAAACATCGATTGCGGGTTCCTCTAGCGAGCCCCTAAGTTGATGCGGCATGGTGCACCCGCAACGGCGCTTTCTCTTACAAAACCTCCGCGCTAAGTCGAGACTTCGCGGGTACCTTAATTTACTGAGGTGTGCTGAGCCTTGGCAGTGAAGGATCACGGCGATCCTGCAGAACGCGTGCTGTACATCAAACAAGGGCGGGGTTATCGATAGGAGGAGACAGTCCGATGCGTATCTGTGAAGGCGCCTTTGGCAAAACCACGAGCGGCAATAGAATGTCGTGGTCGATAACGCAGGTGACTGCTGATGCCGAGAAGTATCTTTGCAAGACCGATCCTCCTGCGCGAGTCGCAAATTGCCAAACGGTCGGCCTGACGCTGTCATTTAAAGTTCGCCGTCCTGAGCCGTGCTGCAGGCACGCGCACATCGCTCGTTCCCAATCCCTTGATTCCACTGAGCATTTGAGTCAAGATCAAAATGTATGTTGGATGTGCCTTGCAGTAGACTATCTTAGCAGGCGAAATATTCTTGACGAAGTATAGCTGTAGCCTGCAGAGGGCGCTGTCATCTGACAGGCACACCTGGCTGGTATGCTGCAGGGGCAGTACAACAACGAGCAAAATCAAAGACAGTCTTGCCGCTCGTGATCGTCCTATTTCAGGTCTTGTTTCGAAACGTTGCTCCGCATGCGCTTGTACCTGCGTTTCGGCGAGCACAACGTCAACATACGCAAGGGCACAATGCGGCTGTAGGTCGTGCTTGGTGTCTCTTTATTGCGATGCGACAATGGCGTGCCTGACTGTGGTCATGAGTCGGATATTCAGAATCTGAGAGAACGAGAAGCCGAAAAGTCTGCGCGTGTCAGACATTATCTAAGGAGCCAGAGACATTATGGAGGTGCGAACGGTGGGCCTTGAAAGCTAGTATTGCTTGTTCGCATCATGCCACAACTTGATATCTGTATGATTAGGTTCCAGGCATCTTCGCCGTGAAGATTTCAGCATGCCCACTTCATCAGCCTCGGGAACCCAAGGACACTACCCGGAGAACATCGTGGCGCAACGGAAGTGCCAACGAGATTTTGATCGATTCACGAGCAGGATTAAGATGCAGGTACATTTCGGTTTTGAACCTCTTTGATCAACAAAGAGGAAAGGGATGAAATGATCACGACGTGTCTAATTGGCGACGACCATCACAACCGCCATCCTTCACCCCGTTTCAACGATAGTTGTCAAAGTACACTCCAGGCGGCGGAGGCGGTGCAATGGGCACGTTAGTGTGTGAGGGAAGCGTGCCAGCACGCCAGTACGCAGCTTCGTTTTCTGCCCGCTCGAGAATGCTCTTGATGATGTCTCTAAAGTCCGACGTATCTTTCGGCTGCCCAACGAAATTCCTGGTAGACCACAGCACGTCGCTAACATGCATGCCAAATATGCTGCGAAGCGGCAACTTCTTGAAGGAGATCTTGATGCCCTCTGAAAAAGCAAAGCCGTCCCTGTGCTGGTTCAAGGTGCACACGACTGAGGTGTCCGTCATGTGCTCGGCATGCTCGATGCATAGCTCCTGCAGGGCTTGTTTTACGGTCGCAATCAGCCATTGGCTACCTCGTTTGGTGATGTAGTGCAGGTTCTTTGACGCGCCCAACGATAGGGTTGGTAAAGTGCGCTCGAGGAGCGGCGTGATGACCGGCATGGTTCGAACTGTGTTCATGTTTCGGTCTAGTTGAACGGCATCCGATGGCGAAAACGACGGGTCCCAAGGGAAGGGCCAGCTGGTGAGTGAGATCAATGGTGCAAGCAGAAAGCCCTCGGATACACCCATCTCTAGCGTTGCCCGACGGGAGATGACATAATAAGGCTGAAGCGCCACGCCAGGCGGTGGAGGAGCATTCGTCGGTGCGAAACCTCTTGTCTCGTATAGGTGCACTCTTAAGGTGGCTATTAGATTGCTCTTCTCGATCGCATGCGTTTGTCGAAATATGTCTGTTGGGTCCACGTTGTTTTGAAACGAGGTCTCCATTCTTCGGAAGACGAACAGCCAGTGGTCGAGCACGCGGATCTCTTCGCCGACGCGTCGGGTACGGTCACGTGCCATTCCATATCGGCCTAAGCATCCTTCGTGAGCGACGCCCCAGGCTAAAAGAGCATTTGAATGTTGCCTGAGATGCAAGCACACGTCGCCTAGCCAGCGTGCAGCCGCAATATCGCCATCGTCCAAATTTGCGCGATTGAGATATGTGCCGTTGAAGACACTTTCGAAGTAACGCTTGGCCTTCTCGAAGTTGCCTGCAAAGGAGTTCGCAACGCCCAGGAGATGTCGAAGGATCCGGCGGTCAGGCTGCAAGCCCGTGGCAATTACTCTGTGTCCCCGCTCGACAGCTGCCAGCTGATCTTCCAAGTGCTTGCACGCAGCAGAGAAGTCCTTTCTGCTCCATGCTGCTATAATCTGCTGCGAAGTCCAGGCAAGGTCAGCGGTTACTGTGTCAGCTTTGTCGTAGTAGCTTGGAGGCGTATGAAGCAAAGGAGGCGCCGAAGTGGTTTGAACATATTGAGGGACCGGAGGTGCAGGTGGTGCTACAGTGATGGGAACATCGGAGAATGATGCTGATGTTGACAAGGCTGGGGCTGGTGGAAAGAATGTCGACGCTGGAGCTGAAGGTGGAGGAAACGCAACAGCTGAAGGTACAGGTGGCGGAGCGAAAGCAACGGCTGCATTCACGGGCGTCTTAGGAGGTATAGGAGGTGGTGAATGCGTGGGAGGGGGGAGGAATTGCAAAGGTGCCACCCCAGGCATAGATATCGAAACAAACTCGGGTGCATTCGCAGGTGATGGCGGCGTGATAGTCCCAACTTTCTCAGACGACATCAAGGTTTGTGAAGGCTCCATGGTCCTACTTGGGACCGGTACGCGCCGGGGAATAGCAGACGGGTAATTCGCTGATGTGACACGGGACACCTGCTCAGGCAAAGCATACAGCGAGGAAGTGTCTGTCTCCCCTGTATGAGCCGATGCAGCGTATGACGACATTCCTGACGCCTCTGGGACAGACGGAGCTACAGTTGAGGGTATTGAATGTGCTCTTTGATGGTGTGTGTCTTGCACTGCCGTCATGGGAGAAGGCGAACGAAATGGAGCCGAATGGCTTCTCTCGTATGAGGCAAGGACTGGCGGCACATCAAGAGAGTGAGTCCCGGGCTCCTCCCATGGAAGGGCTGCTCCCAGATCTTGTGTCATGGACTGGAAGGCGTCTGGCTCTTCGCGTTGCTCCAGCAATCGGCCTTCATTGACCGCTTGTACCAGCCAATCTATGATGACGTCTCGATATCCAATGGCATCTTGTTTCGCGACACCGACATCCTCTAGATCGCGCAGGATCTGCGTCCACGCTACTTCATCTTCCTCCTCCTCGTCCTCCAGACTTCCTCCAGATGTGATGCGCCCGAGCGAGGCGATGCTCTCTTCCCTGTGACCCCCAGCATAGTCACGCTCCAGTCTTTCTAGCGCTTCGAGTATGAGGACCTGACTGTCGTGAACCATGGACGTGTAGAAGCCGTTCAGCATCGTGACGCTCGACGTAAGGCGATCGCGCAGTGTTCGAGTCTTCTCGGGATCGAACTTGAGTCTGTCCCATGTTCGCTTCGTCCTTGTATCGAGCTTGTTGTAATGCTCAAGGAGCTTGTCGAGCTCCTGAAGCACGTCGATACATGGCTCGTATGCATCCTGCAATTGCGCTCGTTTGCTTTCTGGTATCTTGTCAAATTTGTCGTTGATATCATCTAGTAGGTTAGTGAGACTTCGGGCCTCGGTTGCTAGGGTTTTGTATTCGCCCGTGCAATCGCGACAATTACGGTATACTGTTCGAGACAAGAGAGAGGTTAGTGGAGTCTTGTGACGCGAAGACATCACCATCCAACGTACCACGTCCCGCCAGCTCACAAATCTTAATCACGTCTCCTACGCCGATGACACTCATCGTGAACACCCTAGAGACATTGCTCGGTGGGGGTAGTCGTTTCGCGCATGTCAAAGACGTTGACGAGGCGGGATGCGAGGTATGCAGCAGGCTGCAGACGTTCCCAGGTGGGTTGGGCCGCTTGGGGGCGGAAATGCCCTCATAACACAAGGCGAAGCCGCCAGCGCTCTATGAACACAAGACCGTTCACCCCGTACATGTTGTGACGATAACGTGACAATCTGCTGTGAGATCTGAAGAAGCAAGATTTCACAGACGCGACAGCGGTCTGACGCCGTTAACTTAGCAATGTTGTACTCGGGGCCATGTCGTGCCTTCCTTCCTAGGGTTCCCCACGCTTGGGCGTTGGCGCCAATTGGTGAGCCGGACATGCATGAGCACTCCGTCAGTTCAAGCACAAAAGAGGAACGTTTGCTTGACGCCAAGAAAGAGTACTTCAACTATGCTTTTATACCGCAGGCTGGAGCATACGGGCAAGAATGCTGGGGTATCTGCCCGACGAAAGTAGCCAATGATGGCTACAACTATAGTCTGTCACGCAGATCAACGCGTTATGATCTGATAGAGGACTCATCGGCTCGTATTCAATAACATGCGGTAGTATGCTACGGTCACAGCCACATCACTGCATATATCTCGACGACAACCCAATGTCTCCCACCAGCCCTCCTCATGGCTCACATATCACTCCAACTCCTCCCCCCTCCCTCACACCTCTCGCACTCCCGTCAAATTCTCCTTAACGTTTCGTACAACTCGCTTCGCTCGATACTGCCGCGCCCAAACACTCCTAATCATTCATCATTAGCACAGATCCATCTTGAAAACCCCCTCTTCAGTGACTTACTGCCATACACTTGCCCCAACGACGAACGCAATCACAACGAGGAACATCATGACCAGCCCAAGCACAAGCTTAAGCTGCCTTGCCTGCTCGCGCTGCAAGTCCTTTGGCGCCCATTGTTCAGGGATCTCTGTTGGAGATACGACGGTGCCCACGCGTGTGACGTGTTCCCCAATCGGCTTTTTGGTGAGGATGGTGGCGTTCGAGATTGGCAATCGATTTGTTGCGGGTGTCGGAGTGCTTTGCAGGTCGGCGGCATCGGTGATGATTGTGGCTACGTAGGTTGTGAAAGGCTGAAAATCTTCATGGTGGCCGAAAATCTCGGTGAGGGTTGGTGTAGGGTGAAGAATGTCGTCGGCATTGCTTCGTAGGGAGGTTTGGAGTGTCGTCGGTTCGTTTTCGGGGACTGCCATGGTGTTTTTGAAGCTGTGGTGCACATGGAGAAAACGTCAACAAGGTGTGTATAAACACATCACAAACGATCAGCCTCCGAGATGCAGGATGACTAAATGCATTGGATGTTCGATAGACTACGAACGATCGGGCCGTTGTTGAATACATTGAGTTGTGGTTCGTGGCCCTAAATAGTGATAGTGAACCAAAGTATGAAGGTCGGCGCGTCCAATTATAGGCATGACGACGCTACACTCCGGAGCTGGAAGGTCTTGCCAGAATTGGCGAGGCAATAGATGCACAAGAATGGCAATACGCGGATGCGACTTGGGTATATCATGTCGGTACTTATTTGACGGGTTCTAGCACAATGTTGTCGATCAGTCGCACTGGTATTTGCCCTCCACCAACACCCAAATCTTCATCTTCTCGAGGCTCCTCGACGGGCAGCATCTTGACTGCACCGCTGAGAATCGCACCTTTGGTCTCGTCCACTTGATCCACCTCTTCCATGGTATTGGGATCTGCAAGACTAAGGTAATCGACCTGGAATTTCGCGCGCATGCTCGGCTCCATCATCTCCTGGTCAAGCGACGTTGTGTCGCTGTGATCCGTTGCGGGCCAGAGTATGTCGCCTCGTAAACGTTTGCCAGCCTTGTATTGAGACTCAGCTTTGCGCAGTGCCTGATTCAGGACAATGCCAACATTGCGGCGGCGCACACCCAGATAGACGTTGCGAGAAGATAATGCCAATCCATCTGCCTCTCGTGATGTTGGTATGATTCGGACGTCCAAATTCAAGTGAAAGTCTTTGACGAGCTGCTTGATGACAACGGTCTGTTGAATGTCTTTCTGGCCAAAGTACACTCGTTCTGGGGCGCAGATGTTGAACAGCTTCATGCACACGGTTGCTACACCGCGGAAGAAGACCGGCCGAGACGCGCCTTCAAGCAGCTGGCCAAGCGGTCGCATCTCGATGAAGCTCCCAATGCCCGGTATGCTGCTATCAGGTGGCAGCGTGGGATACATGGTCTGCGTGCTGGGCGCAAACACGGCAGTCACACGCCCTTGCCCAGCGCTCTCCAGTTCTTTGTCTAGTTGTTGTAGCATCTGCATGTCCGCCTCCCAGGTCTTCGGGTACGATGCCAGGTCTTCGTTCAGACCGAATTGTGTGGGGTTGACGTAGACGCTCACGAAGACATCGGTATTCTCGGCTGCAGCGTGCCTCACTAAGGAAAGATGGCCCTCGTGCAATGCGCCCATGGTAGGCACAAGTCCCACAGTACGGTCTTTGACGAGCAGATCTCGTCGGTATTTGCGCAAAGATGCTACATCGTGAAATACTTCAGTGGTTGGAGCGGTGGGCGGGCTGCGGAGGGATGTGGTGGTCGTGAAGCATCGCGCATCGCGCTGTGGGCAGGAAGTTTGAGGAAGTCGCGCAAATCTTGGTGGTGGGATTCGGGGTATAGCATTTACTGCACATATTAGACTCGTGGCCTAACGGCCAGCTCTAGGTGCACTCACCAGCTGCTCTTCGGAGTAGGGCCATGGTGGAGTAATGCGGAGATGCCGAGAGATGAAGCTTCTAAGTTACCTCAAGCTTCAGGTCTTCCGGCGATGCCAGAGTAGAAAACGGCAACAAACACGATCTGGAAGCGGGTGCGCGGGGCAGTAGTGAAATCGAAGCCATGTCGGCGGTGTTGAGAAGGGAAAGGGAGACTCGTTTCTACTACGCAGCTTGAGGTACGAGCACGTGCGCTAAACAACATTGCTTAGGTACGACAGTATCTCGTACACGACGGCTTGAAATTGAATAGCTTCAAGTCAGATTTGCTTCACTTAGGGCGTAAGTTGTAGAATTCTGCAGTATTTCCATGCTGGGTATCTATGCCTTTCGAACACCATCTATCCCCCATCCCCCTTCTTGCATCGATCTTCAAAACGCTCCACCGGCACCACCTGCGATTACGCCCCCAAACAAAAAACTCTTCTGATCATGCTCTCTTCCAAATGCCACCCTCTCAACTTGCAACAGCAATTCCTCGCTCGAACTCTTTCCCAGCACGAACACCAATCCAGCATCGGCAGCTGGCGCAGCAGTACCGACGTAATTGCCCTCTGTATCTCGTGCATAGCGCTGGAGGTAACGCTCCCGAGTCATCTTCCGCACGATCACGGTCTGGGTGGTAAGGCCCTTCTTGCCTCCGGGTAGGAAAAGGTCTCGTTTGCGCTTTTGTTCGGTGCTGTGCACCATGGGGACGGAGATGATTTCGTTTGGGTCGCCGATACCGAGGGAATTCATGTCAGCTGCTACGGCTTCTGGGAGGGAGGTGTATGCTGGGGGTGCCGGTCTACTGCATGTTAGTGACGCAGCAATGGTGACCTTGGAGGTTGGTTCTACTCTTGGTCCTCCTGGATAGCGACATCGTACTCTGGTAAGTTATTCATTCTTAACCCACGCAATGTCCTGGAGGAGTCCCTTCGAGCACTTGCGGAGTATGGACGATGTCACGGGTGTGTATAGACAGGATGTGGGAAAGTCTGAACCAGGGTTTGATTCGGATGCCGATGCGCCTGATATTGAAACCTCCGGGGAAATAGAAAGTAGTGAATTGAGAACCAGAGCCAGAAAAGGATAAAATCGCAGGCTGTGAGTGTTGTACTGAGCTCATGGACATGAGGGGCTGAGCAAAGGAAAAGGTGGAGGCTGAGCAGGAGTCACGCAGACTACATCAATTGGGTCGTGATACAAACGCACATGCATATACAGATTCAAGCTGAGTAGGCGAAGCATGAGCATGAAGTACGACTTTGCGAGGGTGGCTTCATTCTGGAGTGCGGCGAGGCGGAGGTGTCAATCGGCGCAGGGCGCTAGTTACCGGTAGCGTGCTCCACCAAAAAGTTCTCCGAAGCCTTCGGTCAACACATCCCCACCACGAAAGAACGTTGCGACAGCGTAACAACACGAAACAAAATGGCGGACGATGGCATGCTCCTCAACTTTTCCATTCCAGACACTGGACTTCTAGCGCGACCCAGCCTCAAAGGCGGTAACTGGAGAGATCGCGCGGCAGCGAAGAAGGCCGCCCAGAACTGGCACACGAAGGCTTCTGCGCGCCTCAGCGGCGATGTTTTGCCCAAAAAGACTGTCGAGAAGGCAACAAACGCAACCGATGTGAATCGAACAGAGCTTGGTACCAGGACGAGGCGGGTATCGAAAAGCCCGGAAGTGACGCAAGAAAATGGGGAGAGACCGGTGAAGAGAGCGCGCGTTGGTGGTGACTTCAGGCCGAACGCCAACGAGAGGACGGAGCCGAGCACTTTTAGGCCGCAAATAAACCCTGGCGCAACAGAAAAGCCGAGCGAGAGGCAGCATGCGCCGAAAGGAGGAAAGCAGGTCGTATCGTCCCTCTTCACGTACAACCCCACATCGACCACGAAACCGCCGGCACCTGAGCGACGACAGGAAGAAGCACCGATCGAACCTTCCAACGCACCGCTGAGCAGCGAGCTCGACACGTTCACGTCCCTCGGCATATCTACAGCACTCGCCGCGCATCTCTTGAACAAGATGGAGTTGAAGGCACCTACAGCCATTCAAAAGGCGGCCATAACACAGCTGGTCAAGGATGACTCAGATGCATTCATACAAGCCGAGACTGGTTCAGGAAAGACGCTGGCATATCTGCTACCGATTGTGCAGAGACTGATGGAGCTCTCGGCAAACATGAAAAAGCGGAAGGACGACGAGGCTGTCCAAAGAAACTCAGGACTGTTCGCGATCATCCTGGCACCGACTCGAGAACTGAGTAAACAAATTGCGCTCGTCTTGGAGAAGCTACTGGGCTGCGCACATTGGCTCGTTGCGACCACTGTCATTGGTGGCGAGAAGAAGAAGTCGGAGAAAGCGCGGTTGAGGAAGGGGATCAACATCCTGGTTGCTACACCAGGTCGTTTGGCAGATCATCTGGAGCACACAGAGGCGTTGGACGTGAGCAACGTACGATGGCTTGTTCTCGATGAAGGCGACCGATTGATGGAGCTTGGATTCGAGCAAGAGATTCAAAAGATCGTCGGTGCGCTGAATCTACGGATGCGGGCGAAAAGGGACGACCAGATGAGAACATCTGGGCTGCCAGAGAAGCGAACCACTGTCCTCTGTTCTGCGACCATGAAGATGGACGTCGAACGTTTGGGTCAGATCAGTCTGAAGGATGCTGTACATATTCGGGCAGATCCATCCGAGACACAAGAGGATGGTGCAGAAGAAGACGACGGCAGGACGTTCTATGCGCCAGCACAGCTGAAGCAGTCGTATGCTGTAATAGCGCCGAAGCTTCGACTGGTGTCCTTGATTGCATATTTGAAGCGAGCATTCACGCGGAAAGGCTCAGTCATGAAAGCCATAGTCTTCGTCTCTTGCGCAGATTCGGTTGACTTCCATTTCGACATCCTGACGAGTCAGCTTGAGGAGGAGAAGGCCAAAGAGACAAAGGAGGATGCAGACGAGGCAGAAGTTGATGGCGCGAAGAAGCCCAGCAAAAAGCTCAAGGTCGTCCCCCAAGACGACCCAACAAAGCTATCCGTTACACACGCCGAGTCTCCAACACTGTCACCGAAGTCGCATGCCGTCACCGCCTATCGACTTCACGGTTCTCTTCAACAGTCTCTCCGCACATCAACTCTCGCTCACTTCACGAAGAACAAGGAGGCATCCGTGCTGATAGCGACCGACGTAGCATCCCGGGGTCTCGATTTGCCGAACGTCGATCTCGTTGTAGAATTCGACCCAGCATTTGCGCGAGAAGATCATCTGCATCGTATCGGTCGAACAGCGCGTGCTGGCCGTGAAGGACGCGCGTGCATCTTCCTCATGCCTGGCTGCGAAGAAGGATACGTGGACATTCTGAAGTCTGACAGGAAAGACAGTGAAGCTGGCATCAACATTACGAGGCAAGACGCAGACGATGTTCTCACCCGCGGACTGGTCACCAGTGGCATCGCCACCAAGAACGCCTACATGGACATAGCACAGGATCTTCAGCTCAACGTCGAGCGCTGGGCACTAGCGTCGCCAGCACGCCTCGAAGCCGCACGCCGAGCCTTCCAGAGCCACGTCCGTGCATATGCAACACACGTCGCAGACGAGCGCATCTACTTCGACATCAAGCAAGTCCATCTTGGTCATTTGGCAAAAGCATTCGCGCTGCGTGAGCGCCCATCTGGCATGAAGGCTCCAGGTCTGCGGACAGGAGCAGGTCGAAACGATAGGACGCCAGCGAAGATCCGAGGTGCTAAAGCCGATGCGACAAAGGCTGGTCCTCCTAGTGCGAAGAAGGCTGTGGATTTGGAACTACCAGATGCGAAAGATACCGAGGAAGCGGCAAAGATGCGCAAGGCTGTTCGTGCGAGGGAGAAGTTTATGCGTCATGCTGGTATGGCGGACGAGTTCAACTTGGGCTGAGAGACCTTGATTCTCTCAATTGGATCAATACATCATTCGGCTTTTCGTCTTCTATGCCTGGTTTCCTCATTGCTTCATGGATGTAGGAACATTTCACGTCGCCAAGTATAGAAACACAAAAAGGTCCTCATTTTCACCAACATAGCTACTCTCTAGTTTCGAACCGAAGGCCTCTGCATACCATTCTCGTGCAAAAAGGAAAGGCTTTACACTTCTTGCGATTTACGGGAACAACGTAATATTTGAGTTTGTTGTAGCTACTTTCCTGGCGATTTTAAAAACGAGAAGATATATATCCACGACGAATACTCTGATCAACGAACGTTTCAAGCCTTTTCGTATGACATTGAAAAGCTTGATATTATTCGAGATGTTGGCACGGTAGCACGTGAGCTATTGGTGCCTAGATGGTTTCAAAACTGCAGGTAAGTAGAATTCAGCACGTGAGCTACTGGTGCCTTGATAATCATCATCTTCCACGAACGCAAAAAAAAAGTAATTCTCAATATTGGTTGGTTTCGAATGACAGACCCAGCGAGATCGACGGCAGCAAAAAGGAAAGCCTGCAATTTGCAGATATGACCAAGTAGTTTGTATGGTAGCTACTTTCCTGACATATTTGGACTTTTGGACGTAAACATACAATGTCCACAGTTTCCCTTCCTATGAAATACATAAACCTTCGTCAAACATAGCTGGTAGGCGTTAAATGTTAGTTGGGAGCGAGCACGTGAGATGCTGCTGCCTGTCAACGCTCTTCAAGTGAGACCAGCAAGAACAATGTGGCTCCGAGAGTAGATTCGAACACTGGACCTGAGCATAATGGATCGGCAAAAAGGAAAGGCCGCGAGCGGTGGGAACATCCGAAGATCAAACGTGTTGAGTGTTTGTGTCGTAGCTATTTTCCTGACAGTATGCGAAAAGATCACGGTTATATTCAGTGTTTCTTTTGATAAAGGGCTTCTTCGAATTAGGATGGCACGTATCTCCGTGCTGACAGATACCTCAGTCCTGTGTGGCGAAGTCATGCGTATTGCGTGTTGTTGCCTAGATGTAACATCACTAGTTAGCGATCATGCTTATTCAGCATGGGCATCAGAGGCAACTGCGTAGAAGACGTAACGGGTTACTTGGAAGACCATTGTTGTGTAAGTATCCTTGATGCCCATCCCACTACTTGATCGGTTGATTGGCAAGTACTTGAACACCTCAGGGTGTAGATGAATCGATTCACCGACTTGCCTGCCTGATACTCCTGCGCTGGAGCCCAGACTAAATTGAGTCCTCTTTGTTACTCAGAGTAGAGGCCCGTTCGTGATCGCCAGCCTCTCACAAATGTAGGGAAGGTTTATAGCTGTTTGCTCGCTTGAGTGAGAGAGTCGCTCGCGTGCTGAAGCTGTTGTGTATACCTCAACATTGACTTAAGGTTTCGCGCAGCGGAATCGCGTAGATCTCCCTAACGACCTCACCACCTTGTGCTCTTGCCACGTCTCTAACTCGATTCCGTCCCGGTCTCCGTGTTTGCAGCGCTGCGGGCCATCGTGCCGCTCGTCTCGTCTCGTCCCGCAGCAGCCGTAGTGGAGGTCTGGCGGAAGCCCCCACCGTGAAGCCGAAAATGATCATCGCACGTCCCCAACAGGATCGTCCCATCTTCCATACCGCTTCGAGAAGGCTTTCGGTAGGTCTTGTGCTATTAATGGAGGCAGATAGACCAAAGCAGGGTGTGGTTGCTGATGACAAGTGGTGATTGGTGGAGAAAATGTATGTCTGCTTAGTGTGATATCACGAGCGTGGGGGTGAGCCGAGGTGGGATGAAACGAAAGGACTGGAGGAAAATGTATGTAAGGCTTGTTGCCCACGGTGGTCTCGGGAAACGAACACGCCAATTCGGCAATCAAATACGTTCCGAAGAAGTGACACGAGACGGAAAACTGGCAAAGTGGCGGATGATCTGATATTGAGAGTATCTCAACAGGAAGAGGGACAAGACCAGAGACGATCAGTATGGACAAATGCAATGTACAAGACGGAAAAAGGGTGAAAGTGGAGAATCGCGCAAAATAACAGAGTGGATGTACCGCTGTGGGAATCAAGATGGCGAAGAGTGTGGATGGACGGAGAACTCAAGGCCGCCTCGTACGAAGCAATACGCCGTCACTGATTGTGCAGCTCCAGCTCGGACTTCAGAGACCCGCAAGCGTAACTACAAACACGGAAAAATTCGAAGTCGACCATATCTTGCGCTGGCCTACGACATTGGGTATGCCTCGTGTGCACGCGATATTGGGTCAGGGTGCAATGTTGCGGCCTGCCAGCACAACGTGCGATCAGCATTGAGTGAATCGACAGCGGAGAAGATCATACGAAAGATAGAGAAGAGGGAAGCATTGACTGTCGTGAGAAGTGAAAGGAGTATTTCGCGAGGCATCGGTGAGAATAGTGGTAGACATACGTCATCGCGTGGCCTACTTTTCACCCACAAACACATACTCACTATGATCGCAGCGACAATACCATCGCAGCCCTTTCTACAGGTTGCTCGTACCGATCCGACTTCGTTAGCGAAGCTTACGCCGGGCGACCAACGATGCCTTTCTACCCGACCTCATGCAACGTTCGAAGTCGGCGCCGACAACGCGTCTGGATCTGGATTCACATCCTGGACTGACGCTGGAGGATGAGTTTACAAACGCCTGGTATGCGCATGAGGTGCTTTCTCTCGCGCAGGACAACAATACTCAAATTTTACCATGAATTTTGCGTGGATGTAATCTGCTCCACAGCACTCAAAATGCAAATACCAGGCTCCTATGTCGGAAGATCTTGAAGCGCTAGCAACAAGGAGGTCGCCGTAAGAACACGTCAATCAACAAGCTCGGATCGGATACTGCGAAGAGAAGCCACTCCGAGTCGAGCTACTAAGCACGAGAAAAGTGTTATCCTAGATGTTGTTTTGGCTGATCTTGTCTAGTCTCAACACGAACGATAGCGGATATGTCATCTTGACGAAGACACTTTTCACGAACCAACAACTTCAGGAAATGGCTGTTGCGGACCCAACTGTAGGCAGACTACTCAGTCGAGTCGTTTCAGTACATGAGTTGCTCAAGGATACATCAAACCATCTCCTGCGCGATGCTCGGCCATTGAAGATTAAACAGTGTCACCTTGCAGGAACGTGCATCCTCAGCAAGACTGCATACTTTTTCCCCCATCGGACGTTACATTTTAACTCCTGTTGGTCTCCGTCTAAGCGATAGCCTTGATTAGGCCAAGATCATGAGAGATGGCCTCTTATGATAGTGCTATTGACTTACGCCTCACATATAGGCATATACCTGAGCTTATAAGACAAGTTCGATGGTCGTGCTACGTCGCAGACTATGACTCCATTTTAGCAGCTGAACCGGACAAAGCGTACGCCTTGTAGCTAACGCATGCAAGTTGCAAGAAGCTAGCTTAGCCAGGTTCTCCAGGTAGATTAGGAACAGACACGGGGGTTCCCCAGCTATGGAGGTATGTCGATCTCCAGAAACCTAACATCGGTTTATAGCCAGGTAGGATTGAATGATCTGCATCCAGGCCAAAACACGCTTATCAAATCTACACAATCGACAGCTATCGTACCAGGTTACATCGGCATCTACACCGTATGATCTGGCTGTTGCGGTTGATATGACGAAACATGTTCACATCGAGCATGACGCATTTCATTCAAGCACGTCTGAGGAGTTTCGTGTCTCCGATACGGATGACGACTACGGGAGCATTGAGTCTCCAGGTATGCCGGTTCTCGCACACTTCGAAACGTCTTTCGATGCTCAACATGTCTTACGGCAGGTCCTTGCAAAGCTCAAGTCTATTGCCGAAGCCCCTGCCGCTTCATTACCCCAGCATATTAAGCACGAGGTCAAGATTGCGGGGTTATGCTTAGCAATTTCAATCCCTACGTCAAACAACTTTCAATCAGCCAAACAAGGATCTGAAAGCTTCTAGAAGTATTTGTTTCCAGGAGACAATGGGCCGCCGGTCCCGCAACCTGTTTGCTTATTGCATTATTGTTAAGGAGTTTGAAAGTCGCTGACCGGCATAGGCACGTGGCATTGACAACGTAAAGCTTGTTGCCGTATCGGAATGGACCATATGCCTCGTAAAGTAACGGAGACGTTGCTCTCTTGTGACACGTCGCATCTGGGTCAAGTTGTAGCTGCTTCGGCAATTGTCGCAACGATAACGCTCAGTCGACTATAGGTATTCGCTTGTCAACCTTTGCCTTGATTATCTTGGCAGGTCTCGACCATGCCTCAAACAGTCTTCCAGACAGCCGTTTATGGGAGAAATGATCCTGCTTAGGCGATCAGCTCCGTCCGCTACATCGAACATGGCGGACCGACTTCTCTCATAGCGGATTTTCCTATTCCACACCTGGGTCACCAAGCAAGTAATGGCGACTGGAGAAGTCTAGTAGGAGCATATCAGATCCCGATGTGGCTTACGAACGTCTCAATCGGTACATCAAAGCACTTATTGAGCACACATATACTATCAAATCGAATTGACAGGTAGGTGCATCTACTCTTCATCTCGCATGGTGAATGCAGCCTGGTTTCGGAGTCTTCACTTCATGCGGTGACAGGGCCGTTGAGGTTCGGTTCGTTCAAGACCATCAACCATCTCACTTATGACATGTGTAGGCTTTACTGGCTGTATGCAGACATCGATATTAAAAGGCAGGGGTGTGCTGATATTTAGCGCCCCTGCTGCATTAGCGACCTCTGTCTACTGCCCAAGATTCGGGGTAGACAGGACCTGATGCGGAGGCCGGAGTTGTATCTCTAGAGTACCTGGGCCGTATCAAGGCCAAAGCGGACATTTAGTCGCGCCTGCACGTCGCGATGGCGTGTTCCGCTACAACAGACCTGGCTGGCTTTCAACCCTACAGCCTGCCTCTTAAGATCTGCTCTTATCTAGGATGGTCGGAAAGCTGCGAAAAGACAAGGTTGCCTAGTTGTGATAGTGATCTTTATTATCAGCATGTCTCGGAAGTCTGGCCGACAAGAGCGGGAGCATCAGCCAGGTACTGGTTGAAAAGGGGCAAGTTCTGACCGCCACGGCAGTGGCTACCAGCAGAGCTGTCCGTCTGTAAGCAGTATTCGTGCCGGGTTGAGATGACGCTGAACGGGTTTGGCTCTCGGTCATGCCCGGTGATACAGACCAGCGAGATCATAATCTAAGTAAGAGTTCAGACATCTGGGCCACGAGGACAGGGACGCAGAGCTTTGTGATGTCAGACTTCGCTGCTCGTCGCCTCTATGCAGCCACAACTTGCACAAGACTTGTAATTCCAGTTGCAATGGTTCGACATGCAGACACAAGACGCAGAGTAAGCCGCCTCTTCCAACGGACCGAGCCATAGCGAAGGATTTACGCCTTCGTTTGTTGAATGCAGCCACTTCATCTTCCTTCACCTCAACGTCACGCCAGCGCGAAATTTGAAATAGATCCTGTACGCCCAAATGCGCCTTGACGGGAGACGTACCTATAATTGATGGCAATATCACTGTGGCTGACGCCTGTAGCAACCACGAGAACTGGTTCCGATGCTGATTAGGCTAAAGCCAACACGCGCTCCAAAACGGTTGGCCACTCACGTTTCAATCAACGACTCAGCTCGGCCTTGCCTCAAAAGAGATTCAGACACTTTTGCTTATCGAGATCTGACAAATTACATGTCGATGGTGGACCATCAAGCGGTACTTGCAGGTACAAACGGTACTCAACGGCTACGGACCCCATGTCATACGAGTCAGGCCATCCCTGTCTGGCACGTCGTTCCCCACATTCTGAAGTGCAGATCTTGTAGCTCGTGTCTGTTTCCGGTTACAGAAGACGCTCTTTTCGTTCACCCCGTGTGTGTATTGCATACTCAGCTCATGGCAGCCGACTTGTACCGTCCTATTGCGGACCATAGTCGACGGAAATCTGCACTCCACACACGTTATTACGGATCGCGCATGTCGCATGCACGCCGCACGCATACCGCAGGCCATTGTCTTAAGGCGATCGAGGGCGCAGCTCTTTGTCGTCAACTAAGAGGATGGCCGACATCGCTCAGAGGGACGGAGCTTCCTCCACGCCATGACGGTATCATCGTACAAGTGCGCAGAATCTTAGAGAGCAGTCCAGCTCAGACCTTAATCAAAATTGCTTCCAGAAGGTCGCACGGCACGACAGTTCGCAAGGGTAACCAACACTATGACGGTTCATTTCTGGGAGTTGGCCGCTATTTTCTGCCGTGGCTGGCCTGTTCAAAGCCCTCACCCAGTGAGCCGTTCACACCCACGGTCGAAGTGTGGCTGCCCAAATCTTGTAATATAGAGCACGGCAACTTGTCCCAAGAACCCGCGGATTGCATACTGCCCGCCCGCTATCCGCCGAACATTTCTCCGCATGTGTTCGAACCGCGCTTTGGGACGGTAGCCTCGCTAGGGCAGATTATGGTGTCAATGAGTGCGCTCATACACATGCCTTCACTTCATCAAACAAATGAGACTTTCAATGTGTGAACATTTGGATAGGCCCTCAAGTGTAAACATTTGGGGAAGCCCTAAACTGTGGAGGAAACCTTGCTGACATTGGATGTGGTGGTCACAATACATGCGGCAGGCGTTGCGATGTGGTTGTCAGCTTATTCGGTAGCTGAGTCGATCACTACCGCCATATCCTGCCGTGTTACCACGCACATGGTGCTCGACCTGGATAGCCCTTGCCTGTTGGCTGGACCCTGCTTCAGTGCAGCGGATAGTAGGGAGTTTACTCCGAGTTGACGCAATAGTAATGGTGATGTTAGGGCGGCGGGCGCAGGCGATCTGCTCTCACAGCGAGCGTGAAAGAGATGTGTTATTTACGGACTTTTACAAGCCGTGCTAAGATGGGCCGATGGTTGATGACTACGTTTGTAGCCTGTTCCTCGATTTACCGGTAATTGCTCTTGAGATGTGTAGTTGACGCAATTACGGGACAGGGTCAAAGGTGAAAGCTCTAACACCGTTTGAGACAGGACGGGTAGAGCAGTGGCACAGCTCACGAGGATGACTTGCGTCATCCGTTGCGTATGAAGATAAGCGGCACGGTCATCGAGACTCCAAGCTTGAGGGTTCCAGTTTTAGGCTTGCATGATTCTCGTCAAACTTCCAAAGATCAGAGGATGAAAGGCAAATAGCCAGCCTGAATGCGCTGCGATGGGTCTCGCGAGCGTCAGATCATAGGGGGCGCCTGTCTTCCCGGTCTCGATGGCCATATCTTGCATGGGCGCAAAGGGGTGACGCATGAAGTTGACCGAAGGTGGTAACGAGGCTAAACATCTTAACACATATCCGGAGTACATCGCGAGATGTTACTCCATGCATTGTTGCAGCATCGGTACCGAATGATATGTCCAACGAACCATTCAGGCTACAGCTGAAGCGGTCTCGTTAAGAGTCATTAGACGCTACACGCGCGAGACGTTATGTACTGGAAGTGTAAGAATTCGGCCTGTCTCTCGGTATCTAACGTTGAGCAGTCGGCGTCAGTATTGATCGAATACTTCGTGAGCCAGACTCGATAAAATCAGGCCCACCACAGTAGAATTGAAGTCAGGCCTGGTGATCATGGATCTGGCTGCTGTCGAGAACGGCCACAATTGATGAAGCGCGGGTACAATATGCTCCATGGAGTGCTGATGATCGTGTCGTAGGTTCTGCAGTGCCGGCGTCGTTAGTATCCGCTGTTGAATAAATGCTTGTGATTCTTCTGAAACCTAGTAAAAACTGCCATGTTCATTACCCGGATTCACACATAGGTACGACCGTTTTCAGCGTGTTCACGTGGTACTTACCAATGGAGCGCATCTTGGACGCATAAGATCAGGGAGTTGATTAAGACCCGCTGAAACGAGCTACATTGCCGACGTCTTCCGACCGCTTGCGAAAATCACAAAGGTAGTAGAATTTTCCATTAACCACAGGCATTATTTCTCCAGTTGCGTCAGTGTGAGAATCAAGCGTTTTCATCAGCGGCACAAGGGCGACGTACTCCTCACGGTCGGCCTCGCCAGTTGATGGAGAAACACATACTTGAATTCACACTCGCCAGAGAGTTTATATAAAAAAATCCTCAAACGAAAGGCCTGAAACAATGATCCATGACCATATATGGCATGCTACAATAATGGCAGCCTGATGGCGGTACGCGAGCTCAAGCGTTTCGCAAGCGTACGGCTCACGAATCGAGATCACTATATAATGGCGTTGTTTCAGGCGGAAATATTTCTGTCGAATCGGGTCATTGTTGTTGGACTATTGAAAATCGCTATAGGTGCGCAAGTAAGACTGATGGTTGGAAAGAATTGCCCTATTGGCAAAGCCAAGCGTAGGCGAGGTGGAGGTCTCGCCCCGAACTGTGCCGTCTCCACTCTTTCATAGCGTTTGTCTAAAACAGCGAGTAGGAGCTAGATGGGTATAATAGCTGTGCGATATAGATGGTAGGCGGAGGAGTCCGCAATCCACCTTTGAACTTAACAATAACAATTAGGTTTATCGTGACATGTGCGAACACAATGGATAGATGCTTGTGAGAATCGACTCGAAAAAGCCATGCCGCTACGGCCGCGCCGGAAAGCCGGTGGCCAATTTTATGGAAGGGTGATGTGACACGTGGGTAACGCCGAATGCAGACATGTGGAAACAATACACCAATACTTCGCCTTCTGTACACCGAATCGCTATAAACGCCAAGTACACGCTGCTTCACAAAATTTACGCACTAAATGTAAGCAGTGTACAACATAAAGAGAAATGAAAGAAAGAGACAGAAGTTTTGCTGGGGCCAAGTAGTGTCCAGCGCGCAAGTTTCACACAAAATGATGTGAGGTGGTTGTTTGAAGAGGATAATGGTGCCCGGCCAGTGTCGGTGAGCGCCGTGATATGCAGACTTCTCGCCACACTCATAGAGCAAGTCCGCAGCCATCACCGCTCCAGCGGTAAAGGCTTAGCATTTCACGTCGGTGTTGTTGGGCCACGTGTTCATCCATGCCTCGACCACGCACTTGCTGTAGAGCAGAGCGCATGACTTTCCGGAAATTCCGCTGGGGGTGTTTGTTAGCAACGTCGCGCATGCCCGGAGTGATACTGCAAAAGCCTTGGAAACGAAGGCTAATGTCAATAGAACGTGGAGGTGTCTTAGCCACTTACTTGATACTCTGTATTGAGCGTGACGATGCAAGCTTCGTGCGCCCGCACTATAATCTCGCAGGAGCGTACGATGTTTGGGTTAGCTTCTCCCTGCAGCTTGTCGGCGATGAGAAGCAGAAGGAAGCTTCCTTGTAGAAGATATATCCCAAAGAAGAAGGGCATAAAACTAAGGTCGGGGTCATATTCGAGAATGTTGTGTAATGCTTCGGCAGCGGATACAGCGTGACTTGTAGCATCGACGAAACTCTGTGACGAAATCCACAGATCATTGTCGTCCAGGAGAGAAATTGGATCCCACTTTCCATTCAACAAGATGTGCATCGTATGCATGAGGTGTGTTCCGTAGGCCTCGACGATCGATGCGTGTACTACCGATTCTTGCGCTCGCGATACTGTTGAAGTGACAGATCGAACAGATGGGGTACCTGGAAGTACTGGCTCGTGAGCCTCCGCGTTGGCTTCTTTGACCGCTTCATGTCTGAGCTCTTGCAATGACTTCCCATACGCCACAAGTTGCTGGCTGATTTCCAATGCGTGTTGATCCCAATCGAACTTGGTGCCAAACCTTGGATGATTTCGTGCGTAGTTCAAGTCAACGACCTCCCCCAGTATAGTCATCAGAGGTAAAAAGAAGCCGAATATGGAGGAGTGCGAGGTGCACTCAACGGTAGGACCTCGTCGGCGAAATTTGGAATCTGGCAACGATTGAGCGGAGTCCACGAAGAAATCGCCGGATTGCCAAACCCTGTCCTCTAAAGGCTGCAAAAGGCCTGAGCATTCAACATCTAGCAACGAAAGAGGTCGATTGTAGCATAGAGCTAGGTGACTAGGCATTGCTCAGTGTCTGGTCAAGTTGGATTGTACGACGGGGGGAGACCTTACCGGTCGACGGTGTATAAAAGCCACCAAACCCTGCGCCGTTCTTCTCGTTGTTCCTCGGTCAAGTCGACGACGTTGCTTGGGCCGCTGGGTTGCATCCCATTCATGTGCTCCAAGTCGAGTTCCCCTTGGGCGTCATCCTCATTGGTCTCGGGTGGTGGTGTTACCGGCACTTCCTTGCCGAGTTTAAGTTCCCGTGCGAGTGACCATGCAGCGTTCCACCACCGGAGAGATGCAGCTTTGTACTCACTAGCCGAGATGACTATGGCCAGGTGCATATATGTGGCGACGTCGTCGAGGCCTCCAGGTGCACCCGCTATAATTCAATAGGTTAGTATTCGAGAGGTGAAAGCTGTCATGTAAGAAAGGGAACCTACGCAGGCCGATTTCGGTATCTTGGGCAGGCATACCAAAAGCCCCCATTGTGACACCACTCGCAATTCCGCCGTGGGAATATGATGTTGGACTTGCATCGGAATCACCCGGTGTCTGATGGACAAGAGGCTTCAAGAGGCTGATGGTCAGGTTGATGAGTTTCTCCGACAGCTGGCTCCTTGCAGCCGGCGATGAGGATAAATATGGCGACTCGCTCGTCAAACAGCCTATCCAGAGCATACTGGCTAACAGTGCAGGACTGCATATGCGTGGGTTCTGAGATCTCAGGAAAGACCCTTTGCGGAAGACATAGCCAAGCACGTAGGGTGAGATCGGCTGCATGAAAGCAGATGATGAACTTTGAAAGTATAGCTCTAGAAGATCGCACGCCAATAATACTGGCATAATGGATGCAAGGTGTGGTACCAATGGCTGCAGGACGGGATATCTCAATTGCTGAGAAGGATTCGGTCGTGGTGCGCCAGAGTACATGGTCGTTGAAGGAGACGGCAACATCCACCCCGGCGATCCCGGAACCGGAGTTTGTCCCATATATCCCATATTGGCAGGCTCCTCGGGCAGCCTGAAGGGGTTCGAAGGTGCTTGGGCGTGCGCACTCTGAGGACTCATCATACTGTATGGACTGTCTGAATACTCCATGCCGTGAGATGCGTCTACTGGATGCATATTATTCTGGATCATCGGATGGGGCGACTGATATGTGAGATTGCGATGATACTCTTCCATGGATGTATATTCCGGAACAGGAGTGTGCATCGATAGGCCCTGTGTTTGTATCCGCGGCGGCTGCATAGGCTGCATAGTTTGCATGGGACCTCTCATCTGGTGGAGAAGTCCATTTCCTGGGACAGCGTCAATGGCGCTCATGCTCATGTTTCTGCTCTGGTAGGGTGGAGTAGGCTCCATCTCCCTTGTTGTCGTCATACTGGCGGATCGACCAGGCAATTCCGGCAGTCGCTGCTGGCCTTCAGGCAACTTTGGACTGCTGCTTGAAACAGAGTCGGGCGACTTCTCCTGTGATTGTGGAGTCCCAGCAACGGAGTCGTCAGACGGCTGGCTGCCTTTCCCACCTGCCGCTGCTGCGGCCTGCTGTTGGGCAATGTCTTTCCTCGAGGCTTTGCCGCGCTTCTTGCGTTCACGAATATACTCGCATGTCAAACCAAACTCTGCTGTTGCGTTAGCTTGTATGTCATCGAGAGTCGTACCGGCGTGATGGAGTGGATGACCGGCATTAGCTTTGTGCTAGAGAAGCGGACTAACACCCCACATCTCAACGTCGCGAGCATGCGGGCGAGCTTTCAAGCTCAATCCACCTCTATTGCACACGAGAGCGTTACGTACCTATACAATGTGCGCAGCTATGTGTGGTCAGCATTTACTGGTTGATGTCGAGGGGCACCACAAACCTTTGGCGACCGTCGCATTTGGTTCGCAACTGGTTACACTGATCACACGCTCGACTGATCCTGCGTCGTACCGGCCCTGATGTAGCACTACCGCGGCCCGATCGCTCATGAAGCATATCTCGCTGGTGTCGCGGCGCTATTGGTCCACTGGCGTATGGCAAACGATGGGGCGCTTTACCGTTTGGCAAGACATGTCGATTCTGATGGTACTGTAGTGCTGCGTATTGCGAGGTGTGCGCGAGGGTTTCGAGGGGCGATGGTCCCATATGCTGCGCAGCAAGATGATGTTGATTATGATGATCGATCATGTTGGGCGCGGGGCTGAACGCGGAAGGGTATTGATGAAGACTAGTCGACATCATGGCTATGACTGGTGGAAATCGAGGACACCCTCGGTTGTCTCCACCACGATCCTCTGGATCAAAAGCAGTCTCGAGTGTCGATAATGGCGGCAGATGGATTGCGACCGTTGGGGGCCCTCGGCGGGAAGATGCCAGATGGTGGCAAACAGAAGCACGGTCTCAAACTTGGAATATTGGTGATGTGGGAGGATGCTCAGCACTGGCCTGCGAGTACGTCGAGAGATGTCAAAAAGTTATGCAGGTCAGCCGTCCAACGATCTTCTTTTGACCACCGTGGTGCGCCAGGGTACAATATAGCTGTCGGCCACTGCTGTCTCCGCCTGAGGCTGGATCTTAGTGGTTGCCCGCGGGGTATAGCACAGTCTGTCGGTGCTTTGAGGTGCAGGGTACCCAATACCTGATGGGCAAGGGCGACTTCTTGCCTCCGGCACCAGCTGCATCGTGCGTCAGAACCGTCTCTGGACCACATGCTGCAAACGAGATGGACAACAGGGCAAGGAGGCTCGTGCGTTGCGTGCGCCAGGAGTGTCAAGGTGGTTCTGCATCCTTCCGTTCCCCCAGTCACCACTCCAGGCCCTTCACCCCTGCAGCGACTAGGGTCTCGCTGCACACCAGCATACCACGTTGAGCACAGTCCAGAAAGCCGCTGGATCGCCGTGAGCTTGAACAGACGCACCTCAAGCTCCTTGTCGCAGGTTAGACCTGCAATTAAAACGATATTACCTAGGCGATCGGTGCCATCCCGACCCTATATGCGACCTGCGTTAAGATGGTCGCGTACCGATGCCGGCTCACATGTATCTTTTTGTACCAATGTACCAGGATTCACCACACCACCCCAACGCACGTTCTTTCTTGCTGAGCGATCAGAAACAAGCCCGTTTGATTGGCGATGCCGCCCGCTCGCTAGGCCAGCATGACCTGCTGACGGGCGAACCCACCTTCCAATTCTTCTCTACGCGACTACCTCTCACAAGGTAGCGATCCCGCGGTAAATACTCCCCCTGCCTTATACCCGCTACAGGTTGTACCTGCGAGCCGTATCATTGTCCAGTTGTGTGTATACACTGCCATGAATAGAGGGTGTGGAGCACTTGGCCGAGTCTTAGGATCTGGACCCATGAATCATCAACTGTGGTCGAGTTCTTATTCCAGCCTCGCAAAACGCTGATTGGTTGTAGATGGAAGAACATGGCTATCCTAGAATCGTTCGCGTGCGTCAATCCGCACAACTGGTGGCCCTTCGCATAATAGTCGTTCTTTCGCTAACATAGTCGGGAACGTACGTTATGAAGCCCTCCACATCCCAAGCCATCCGCTGCAGAAGGTCAGTGTGTCGAGACGCCGGCGGATCTGCGGAGAGCCTGATGGGCGCCCACCGTGGAGGTATAGGTCGCCCTGCTATAGTAGCAAATCCGAAATGAAAATACGGCGCCATGAAGAGAAAACGGTCCTGGCCCCGCTTTCGCGACACTCCGAGTGGCGCGCTGCCAGCGTCAACGCAAGAGACTCCGGCTTGAGCTATGTATGTATGAAGATATGACCAAACCTTTCGACGGCAACTCTCGCTCCGCGTTTGTTGACAAGCGACAACGGCTCGCGGGCGACGAAGGATGCTCGGCACGGGGTCTCGTGGATGGATCCTGGTCCACCAGTCGATAGCGCAAAGCCACTCGCGCCTCGAGATCTCGAGCCGTTGGTCGACCGATCTCAACCGTCAACTGCTGTAAGGCGGGTCGCTCCGCGTTCTACTAGTTAGTCTCTTTCCTCTTTCGCTCCACAGAGCGTCTGGACACAAATTGTTTCTTCGCCGCAGAACGTGGCAGCCGCAGAGTATGTACACTGTACTATGTTGACTTCAGATCAAGTAGCACACATAAGTCAGTAGTATTTGGTGTGTCCGTTCAGCCCCAAAAGGCAACCCTCTGCATGTCGTCATGGTTAATCTAACAGCTATTGAATGCGCGGACGGCGGACATGTCAGCCTGAGCTAATGCAACTAAATGTGAATTATCGGCCAGTAGAGCATGTTGATGGGCTTGAATTTCAGTTGCCCACATATGCAGGCACCAATGGCCGGAGCGAATTTCTAACGCCACGCTTCATCGAGAACGGGCGGCGAACTCCGAGGCGACGGATGGCTCAAAATCACACTCATCGCTTCTGATGTGAAGTGTTCCTGCAACTGTTGTCGTCTTGGCTGCAGGGAACTCTTACAACACACCAAGAAGCATGCAGCCTTTCGTTGGCACTGCCTCCGCCTCTCAAGAAATGATGAAATGGGAGCTGCAAGATCCAGAGAGGTAATTCATCAGAACAGCTAGGAGTATGGAGGTTTGGTACTGTGCCGCCAGAATTAGTAATCGAGCACGATCGGGAAGTTGCGCTTTCGCGTCCAGTCACAAGTTGCAGAATCCATATCGGGTGGCCTCAAATTGTCCATCGCAATCGTGTAGCTTCGCATGGCTTAATAGTTCGGAGTGGCTTTTGATGATGTCAAGCTGGCTTAACAGATCTCTGTTGAAAGCAAGAAGTTTGCAGCGTTCATGAGGATCCGAAATCATGGCTCCGAAGCGGGACCGTAACGGCACTGATCGACGGAGCTGCTATACAAGCGACCAAATGTACTCGTTCAAGGCATCCTTGATCTCGGTTGATCCTTGATTGGTGATGTCTCCAACAAATTAATACACTTGATGATAGAGCCGCGCCAGGAACTCAGACTCGCGCCGAAGAGTATTGCAGCTGAACATAGCAGCTGACGATAACGACGCTACACAAATAGAAAAGATATTTGCGGCCTATTATCATATTGCGAGGCCGCTTTGAAGACAGTGAACGCGAAGTGCCGTCAGAAAATCCCTGCACCTCGACACTTTCCGGCTCGACCAGTTCCCGACCTGCGAGCTTTACCGATAGGACGGTTCCCAAGACCTCAGCTGATTGCCGTGACGCTAGGAGCCTGCCCTTGATATAGGGCCCGAAGACGAAGCTGTCATGATGAAGTCCTGGCGACTGTGACCCGCGGTCTGAAAAATCCTTTTCGTTTGATGAGAGCAAGTCGACTTGCTGATGAGAAAAAATCAACTGGAACCAGAAGATATTCTCTCATCGTTCCGAGCAGGCGGTGTGAAAGGCTGTTCACGGCTCCCCCGAGCCCGACACAAGCTTGGTTCGCTGAATAAACTGATATTGCTTGTGCAGCAGCGACTGCCGTAGCACATGTGCGATGCGTGTCTGGTCCAGCAATGTGGAGCTATGCATATAGAACCGAGCTTGAAGGTTGTTCTTGCATAGGGGAAGTCCGTGTGTCTTTCACGTCTACGCGAGCTGACTCGATCGTCATATTTTTGCTCAAAGTAAGAAGTATCGAATACCGCGTGATATCTGTACCCTGCGCCGACGTTAGAGATCGCATGCAGAAAGAAGAAGGGCCGTACCTTCGCAAGGGTCGCCCTTTTGCCAGCCGAAGACTTTGTCAAAGTATGCCAGTCCAGTCAATGATCTCGAAGAGGCTCGAGCATACAACGGAAAGTTGCAAGGACTTCCAAAAGCTTTCAGACTAACCAGAGCTACACAACAGTCACTCCTGCAAGCTTACTATCGTAGACAGTAGCATATCGTCTTCTGAGCACCATTGTATTCTTTGTGGTATGCGACACCACGCAATAGAACCACATGATACGCGCGGCTGAAATTGCGTGTTTCGTAGAAGGTTGCGTATGAAGCTGCTGTATACTTTTTCTAGATATCAATGCCGTACTTTACGTGCAAACTTTCGAACAAGAGTCACAATGTTGAACATGGAACTTCCCAGACTCGCCCCTAAAAGGGCACAGCAGGACTGGTACTCAAGGCGCTCTCAAGCAATTTTAATCAGATACGTACAGAATGCGGAGTAGAAGATTCTCCGGGAGCGCGATATGGAGGATGACTCCGGAGTGTTCGATGTGTCTTTGATGCTCAGGTACCTTCAAGTACCAGTTGCGTTGACCAAGGCTATCGGACGGCGCGCCACGTTATGAAATGGGTTCGTAAGCGTGCATGTGCTGATATCCAGTGATCAGTTCGATGCCATGCTGCCGAGATGATCGGTGGAACTTGAAGTTGACGTTCACGGGTGGGAATCGGGCCGCACGTGATGCGAACGCAAATTTGAAGCTAAGCGCTAGCGTCATACGTCAGCGACGCCTCAATTCAATTTTGGTCTAAACGGATCCCAACGACACTGCAATCAGTGGCGCGCTACACTCAAATTCGTCTCTCAATTAATATACACAGAAGATCACAACCACAAGCCAACCACGCTCATCATCATGTCTCTCGAGAAGATCACAACAATATCACCCATCACAAATAAACCGGTACTCACCCGCAATGGACTCTCTGATGCGGATCTCCAATCTATACCAGAGAAGGCTACCAAAGCATTTGAGTCGTTCAAGCGCACATCCCTCGCTGAAAGGCAAAAGATTGTCGAGAAGGCTTTGAAGCTACTCGATGAGCGCCAGGATGTCCTGGGCAAAGAGATCACCGAACAGATGGGTCGTCCCATTGCCTACACACCCAAGGAGATCACCACGGCTGTCATGCGGGGCAAGTATCTGCTCAAAATCAGCGACGACACTCTCAAGGATACAGAAGGCGAGGCGGAGAAGGGCTTCAAGCGCTACATCAAGAAGGTGGCGCTTGGACCTGTCCTGATCATGTTTCCATGGAACGTGCGTGCAGCAAATGGCTATATTTACCTTCTTGCATGCTGACCCGGCATGCAGTACCCGTACTTGACCCTCGTCAACTCGCTAGTACCTGCTTTACTCGCTGGCAATTCGGTGATATTGAAGCCATCGCCACAGACACCGACCAGTGCCGAGCAAATCCAGAAGATCTTCCAAGAGGCGGGACTGCCGGATGGTGTGCTCCAAATATTCCACAGTGGATCCATGACCCAAATTGAGACCATTGCACGGTCTCCTAAGATCCAACTGGTCTGCTTCACCGGATCTGTGGCCAACGGCCTAGCAGTCCAGAGCGCTGCCAACGACCGCGTGCCCCTTCGTGTTGGTCTCGAACTTGGAGGCAAGGATCCAGCGTACGTGCGTGCAGACGTTGATGTCAAGTGGGCCGCGGAGGAGATTGTAGATGGCTCCATCTTTAACTCAGGTCAGAGCTGCTGCAGCGTAGAACGCGTGTACGTCGATGAAAAGATTCATGATGACTTTGTTACGGCTCTCCAGGATGTTCTGAAGGGATACAAGCTCGGCGACCCTTTCGACGAGGCTACTCATGTTGGGCCCGTGGTCTCCAAACGATCAGCCGAGACAATCCAGTCCCATATCAAGGATGCGCTGAGCAAGGGTGCCAAAGACGCTACCCCAGACAACGCCACGTTCAAGAACCCACCTGCGGACGGCAACTACGTAGCTCCCACGCTCCTGACGGGCGTCACACATGACATGATCGTCATGACGGAGGAGACCTTTGGACCAGTCATCCCCGTGATGAAGGTCAAGGATGACGCAGAAGCCATCAAGTGGATGAACGACAGTCAGTTTGGGTTGACAGCAAGTATCTGGACCAAAGACGTAGGCAAAGGTCACGAGCTCATCGAAGATCTTGAGGCGGGTACCGTCTTCGTCAATCGATGCGACTACCCCGCACCCGTAAGTCCACAGCTTTCGCTGATGCACATGACGCTGACCAGCATAGGACCTAGCGTGGGTAGGATGGAAGGATTCTGGAAAAGGGCAGACGCTGAGCAGGTTTGGCTTCGATCAGTTCGTCAAGCTCAAGAGCTACCACGTCAAGGACTACCCCAAATAGACGTCATCGCACGCGCTGGAGGGCATGATACGCTGAGTTGCGGATCTCAAACGCGTTGTCTCTCCTCCAAGGCAACAATTGTGAGGTGCCACCCTTACGTAGTGGTGCAAGACGCGTACGCGTGCTCACCTGACTTGGCGAAATCCAGCATCCATACCACCATCGCCTGCAACCCGCTCAATCGAGGACGTGAAACAGTATGTATCATTTAGGATCCAGCAAGGCGGAACTACTGCAAGCGGGGTTCCAAACACGCGTTGCTGGCACCTGAGCGAAAAATGTGACTTTTAATGCAAGGGTTGGTTGTACAGGTGCGATGATCCGAATATGCCTCATTGGGAAATACATGTTCTACCTCGACTGCCACAAGTTCAGAACACCTCCACCGACGCAGACCAGACATTCTGATCTTCTCCAACTCTGCTATTGACTTGGTAGTTATTCTAACATTCGCACGAGGTTGTTGCTCCATGATTGAACTTGTCCTCGAGTTCCGGGAACTCCAATGATATACATTCCAACGTCTACGACTCCCTTTCCCGCGCCGCAAATTGGGCCTGATAGAATGTCAGACAGAAAATGACCAACAACCGCAAGGGATGAACACATTGAGCAAACGCCACGCGGTGGAAATTTTTGCCCAACGAGCCAGTCGCTTAGGGAACCGATTCTCTTCGTCGTGTCCCGTACATTTCCTTCAAAAAGCTTTGCAGCAGCATCCTCGGACTTTCCTCACCCACCAGGCCATCCACCCTCCTTGTGGTCTTTGCTGTTTTACTTTGTTTCGATCTTTTAGCGTTGTCGTTCCTTTGATCTTTTGCTTGGGGCCCTTGGTTCTGGGTTTCCTTTGCAGCGTGTATCTTTCTTGTCACCCGTTACATAACTTATACCTGTTTGCGTCTACTACAGCGGCCACGTACATTCGAGTCGAAAATTTCCGCTCTCTTCACTATGGCTTTCAAGAACATCATCGTCAAGCTTCGTCAGGCACTGCTTTGCTGCAGCAAGCGCGACCAGAAGCAGCCAATGGACATTGTAAGTCACTATCGCTCATACGTATCACTTCCGAGGATGCAGGAGCTATTGGAGTATGGCTCCAAGGCAACTTGACTACCCAGTCAAGTTCATTGGTCCATATCTCAAGTTTCATGCCATGACAAGAAACCAACACGATCATCCCATTCCATACCTACAGCAATCCACCGTCATCCCATCAACTCAATCTTAACAAAACCCAACAGGGCTCCCCAACCAACGTCCGCCGCATCGACATCTCCGACACCCTCCCCGGCCTCACCGCCTCGGAATGCGCATACATCCGCGAAAAAGCCTCGAGCGACGCAATCCACCTGCTCGGCCTCCACTCGCAGCCCCACTCGCAGCCCCCTTCGCACCCACCTAGTACTACCGCCTCCCCAGACACCACGCCCTCGATCTCTCGTGTGTCCTCGCGCGAACCCTCCGTCGCCCTACTAAACGCCGCGTCAGATAATTTACCCTCTGCGGTCCCGACGCCGCCGCGCCATGTGTACACCGAGTTTGAAACGCCGGTTGGGGGCGCGAGGGAGCGTTTGAAGGGCATGCATGTGCATGCGCATGACCGACGGGACAGCACTTCATCTAGCACAGATGTAGACGAGTCCATCGAGCCCATTCCCGATCCGCCCGCGGCACAAGGTCTAAACGAATCCTTCATGACGCTCAATCTATCCTTCGACTGGGAGGCCAACACCAACACCAACAAGCACAAAACAGAGTCTGAGTCAGCGCGCAGTCTCGATTTCAGCGAGGGCTCTGAAATGCAGGATACAATGGGCGGACATGGCCGCATGGACTCGCCGGTTGAGACGAGGGGAGATGGCAAGAAAGGCGGGGTGAGTGCGAGTTTGGCGGAGAGTAGTGATGGTAGTGAGGTTGGTGGTGATGGGGGGGCGTTGGGGAGGGGAGTCCGCTTGTTGTTAGGGCTTGATGATGATGATTGACGTACACTCATTTTGGTGCAAGAAAAGATGGAGTATGTGTATTTGTACGATCAAGACAAAGATGTTCAGGACTGTGAGAAGATTAGAAGGGTATGTAATAAGACGAAAACGTGATAAGAGAAGAGTAGCTGGCGGCAACAACATAGAAAAAGCAATCAAAAGTCCATTCCTGTACCTTCTTCTCGCAACACGCCTAGCAATTCTCAATCATAAACCTTCACGAACAGCCCAACTCACGAGCAACGACTTTGTAGCGAAATATGCTTCGAATTCTGTCAAAATATGCTACGCTTAAATGCTCGGAGTATGAAATAGTGTCCATGCTAAATGCAGTGCACAAACGTAGACTACACGTAGCATGACCACGAAGAAGGGACAAACGCCAATTCCTCGCCTAATGCACAGCTAAGGGGTATCTCCCATCCCATATGATGATGCGCCTCCCAAAAAAACGCCATTGAAAATGCTGATAAAAGTACATTTGGCTCTTTGGCCTTTTCGATACGTCGTTCGCGATTATAATAACGAAGATTCGCCGCCAAAAACGCGTCTTTGCAGATGCGATCAGGGCGCCTAGTCCGAATCGTCATCGCCATCCGGCGTCCTCGAGTTCCTCTTCTTGTTCTTCGCCGGCCTACCGCGAGGCTTCTTTGGTGTGTTGCCGAGGCTCACATTGCTCTTGCGCTTCCTGCCGCGTCCACTCGTCGGGAACGTCACGGCGCTGTCGTCAACGCCCTCGGTAGGAGTCTCATAGCCTGCACCGTTCTCATCGCCATCCTCACTGATCTGGGCTTCGCGGTCGACCTCCAGCAGCTCAGCGAAGTCGTAGCACGTCTTGACCATCGATTCGCGGCTGTCGAGAGCGCTCATGATGGGAGTGAGACGCTCCCAAAGGTCCTTGCCGGAGACAAAGTTATTGCGTTGGGCGGGCTTGGCGAACTCTTTCTGTGGAATGCGTCCAACGAGTTTGTTCATGCTGTAGCAACGGCGGATGAAGGTTCGCGTCTCCCAGACCATGAGGAGGATCATGCAAGCGACGGTGATTTGGCGTAGTCGGTTGTCGTTGATCTTTGGCTGCGCGAGCTGAGAAGTTGTAGGTACAGAGTCCATGAAGGAGGCGAATGATACATCAGCTTCAACGCTACCGCTCAGCTGCTGCTGAAGCATGTCTGGAGCGAGCGGCGCCTCTGCAGCGACGAAGTGCTTCGGCATTTCTGTCTCGATAGCCAGAGCCACGATAGGTCCTGTGGTCTTGAGTACAATGGCCTCGACCGCGTTCAAGCACACGGCAAGCTCCTCTAGATGGGGGAAGTCGAGGAGAGCCAGGTTCTCCAGACAGAAGCGAGCGAAGAGAACAGGGTCAGGCATCTCGCCGTTGACGTCGAGCTTGGATAGACTGAAGTCAACGTGCTTGCACATGTTGTTGATGAACTTTTTGAAAGTGGCCTTCTTGCCAGCTTTCAGAGCCTCGAACAGCCGGATGAGCTTCGGGCTAAAATTGACTTCGCGCATCCCATGGGAATCTTCCCAGACCTCGGACTGATACGTAAAAGCGATGCGCACAGATTGCATGTACTCCTTCTCCAGATAGGACTCTTGCTTTTCGTGAATCCTCTTATGCTCCATGGCTGCAGGCTGAGCTATTCGCTGATCAGGACAAGTACCCAGAGCAACAAGAGGAGCGCCACACTCCTTCGGATGGATGAGTCCTTGGCGACTGATGCTGGTGATGACCTGGGTGGCTGAATTTGCCAGGTCATTTTTGTTTTCCAATGCAATCTTCACGAAATTTGCCAAAAACTTCTGTGCGAGGTGTAGTGGTGCCGTATCGTTCTCGCTGGCAACAAATGAGGTCTCGAGTCGAGCGTTGCCAGTCTCAGCTCCTTGACCAACCGCAATCACTGCGCCTGTGTCGGATCGCCGCTCAGCGAAGGTGAAGTACTCACTGAAAGTATCCAGTGCAATTTGCTTCAGTCGTTCGACGTCTTCGTTGATGAAGACCAGTTGGAAGACTTTTTCAATCTCCGCTCGCATGAAATGATTGGGCGATTGCTGACAGATACCACCCAAGCTTTGGAGAGCATGCGCCCGTATGTTGACATCCCAGGCCTGCATTGTGAAGGGCCGGACAGCCTGTAGAAGGATCAGGGATGGGGCCGATTTTGGCGCCAGTAAAGACTCAAGCTGCTGCGCAGTAGCTTGCTTCTTGGAGACGAAATTCTGGGCTTGTACTGCAAGACGCTCTCGAAAGACATCCATGTATTGATCAAGGTTGCATACTTTGCCAAAGGTCCCAAGCAATATCAAGTAGGATATGATCCTGCTCTTCTTCTGCTGTTGTTCTACTGTATCTTTCGCGCATGAGACCATGGGCTGAAGCTGACACATCATCGATGCGATCATAGTACACAGTTTCAACGGACCATCAGGTGCCATTGGAGTGACAGTCCACAGACAGTGAGCAACATCAACGAGAGTCTCTTGACTTGCGGTACTCCCGGCTCTTGCCCAGTTCGCCAGCTTCGAGACATTGAGGACCAGACTATTACGGACCTCTTCCGCAAATGACTGCTGTAGAGACTGGAGAGTCGCAATAACGTGGCGGAAAGTGATGACAGTTGAACGCAGAAGCGGAAGATCATCGGAGCTACCAATCTCCTTGATATACAGTTTGAGCAGTTGTATCTGGTCGACTGTGAACAGAGAAGGTTGCACTTTGGCGAAGATGCTGAGCGCAGTCATGGTGCGCGCCTGTGACGTTGTGTCAGATCCGGACCCAGGACTGATGACTTCATCGATCATGTCTGCGACGAGGTCTTTGCAAACACTGGAATTCGTTGCGGCAGCTTTTGCCTCGACCGATAAGGCGTGGACGAAGAATTTCTCAAACGCTTCTAGGTGTCCTGCGTGTGTGTTAATGTGCTGGACGGTATCGATGATGAGGGCGGAGCGTTTTGCGCGCTCGAATTTGAGCTGGTTCTCATCTTTCTTTCCACCAGATTTGGTGAAATTCAGCAGCAATTCCTCCAGAACATTGCTACTGAGTTCGGCTATGGCCTTCTCATGATCTTGGGATGGCAGCAGCAGACTGGCTATGATGTTGAGCTTGCTGTCCTTGGAGGGCGTGACATGGTAAATGTCTTTGAGCAGCTTGATGGCTCTCTTCTTAGGACCATTTGACGTGTCGTTTGTCAATCGAAGAATGCTGGGCAAGAAGTGTTTTTCGAGTAGAGGGTTCAGTGATAAACATGTGGAGACGAAGTTGAGAGCGGACTCGCGAACTTTGGGAGACGCATCCGACAAGACTTCGACCATACCCCTCACGTTGTCTTCCCTTATGACGCGAGGGTCTTTGTGGACAAGCTGCTCGACGCCGGCCATGCCACGGGAGCGGAGGTTCGACGAGTTCTTGTCGCGCATGTAGATCGATAGAGTGGTGACGATGCTCGGGATGTATTTGCAAACTTTGCCTTGCAGAGTGATGATGCCAGCGGCAATTCTGCTTTGCACTTCGGATATCGCCTCGAATTTGCTGCAAAACTGTTAGCTGAGGTTGGGTTAGGGACAATGAGGCAACGTACTACTTGCGATCGAGCCACTTGGAGTCTGTGATCATAGATACCAACCGTTCGCGTACTTCTTGAATCGCGCGTGGGTGTGCATCAGCATCGTCATCAGGAAAGGCGCGAACTACAGCAGCTAGCCACAAGGTTGTGTGACATCCGGTGATGGATCGTAGGTCTGGATCGTCACTCGTGTGCAGCTCGAGATAAGTCCGCAACGACTCGACGACGGCACGATAGGGGCCATCAAAGGAAAGTAAGTCCATGTCGTTGACCCCTTCTCTAGTGTCGTCACTGACAGCCTCGTCAAAGAGCCGCGCTAGCTTTGCGGAGTAATCAGATTGGGAAACGTCGAGGTCCTCGCGTTTCAATCTCTTCATGCGGATGATGAAGTCGAGCACGCCGCAGCCAATTTTCGTGATCGTAGAAAGAGCCATGTCCTTGTCGACGACAGAATGCTTCACAGTTTGTTCGACTTGCAGAATGTTGTGCATACGAGCCAGGAACTGCTGGAGAAGCATCTCGGCGGCCGGCCACTCAGGCGAGCCGAAGACGTTGCAGAAGTCCTCCACGAAGAGGTCGAGTAGATTCCGGAACGGCTTGTCGCCCGTCTTGGACACATTGGACGCTCTGTCGACCAGGGAGCTGACGATGTGCATCGCGATCTGCATGCTTTTCGTTGACAAGTGTTCTGCTATCTGACTTGTGGAGTCGTTGCGCTTCTTCTTCCTACGCACAGTTGGCTCCGTGTCGGAGTCGCTACTCTCGTCGTCAGATGCATCGACAGCAACGGATACGTCTGGATTGGCGGCAGCGACCTGAACGAACCGCATGAAGAGTGCCGAGATAGGCATGATGGCTCCCGCCCCGCGGGCTAGCTGGTAATGACGCGCGCTCGCCTTCTTGTCGGGGAGTTTCTCGAGGTTGCTCAAAATACCGTTGAGAATTGAGTTCCGCTGCTCGGCGTGTCGGGCGAAGATCTGAGCAAGCACGTCAACCGCCTTCTGCCGGAACTGTTCAAACTTCTGTATACTGAACACGGAGTCCTTTTCGGAATCACTGTTCTGTTCCATGAGCAGCTCGAGTGTTAGGAACTCCATGCTGTTGACCGCCCGATCCGACAAGTTACATTTCCCGATGAGGCAGGCGAAGCGACTGATGACCCTTCCAGATAGTCGAAGAACGGCCTGAAGTTCTTTCCTCTCGCCAGTCGCAGCTACAAATAAGCGCTCTGATGGGCCAGTTCGCCGCGCCTGAACGATGGGCACGATGCACGCATCTTTGACGAACTTGATGAGATCGACGATGACGTCTATAATCTCTTCGCGGCGCATCCGGTAGTCATCACGGCCCTCGATCATGGTGTCCAGTACCATTTTGGACGCCTTGAGTGCAAACTTGGCAGCATCGATGCTGTCCGACCACTGGGGTGCTTCGTCGTCTTGCATGAACAGCGTCTGTTTGGTGGTGGAGGTGATTGCCGGCTGCAGGAGAGATTGCACGTCCGTAACCAGGTCAACTGGGAGGGCAACGAAGCGTCCGAGGTTGACGATGTTGGACATCTTGTCCGAAAGATTGTCCATGGCCTTTGCCTTCATGACCAGGCAGTCGCCGTCGGGTGTATTTACGGTCTCAAAGTGTTGCGTTCCGTCAAGGTCGTCCTTGTCCTCCAGGAGAGTGCTCACGAGATCCCTCAGCTCTTCGGTCTTCCGGTCAGCGATCTCGCGCTCGTGCGGTCGCAGAGCAGCCTGAGCCTCGCGGTCGGCCTGCTTCTTCTGCGATAAGCTGTCGCGTGCGTCGATGTCGTCGTAGCGTTTGTACTCGTCGCGAGGTACGCTTATGGGCTTTGGCATGACAACAGGGCATGGTCGAGCGGGGGTGCTGCTGGGCGCGGAGGAAAGAGCGCTGGACGGATAGGGAAGGTACGCGTTTTGTGCGTGAGCAGTGCCATTGGGAGTAGCGGCCGGGTGCTGCGAGGGTGTTCGCGCCTGTGGCGGCGGTATGGGGCGGCGTGCGGGCGTCTGGGCTTTTCGAGGTGCTTCAGAGGAGGATGTAGCATCGGATGCTGGCTTTGTTAGCGGGTGCTGCAAGCAATCGGACAAAGGGACAGTGACATACCGTCAAAGCTCACGTCGGTGCTCTGCAGAAGCATCTTCGCGAAGGGGCTGAGAGTAGGGACATGGCCGGGAGGGGCGCCGTTGGTCTCTTTTGCAGGGCTGTCTGGCGGCGGCGTTGCGAGCTGCGGCATGGCCTTGAAGTGGCTGGAGTCTGTCAGTGTCCGCTTTCAGTGTGTGTGTGCGGGAGGGAGTCGCACTATTCGGGCAGCTTGTCGGGGTGGAGCAGGTCGCGAAGCTGGCGGAGAGTGTCGCTCAGGTGCTGCGCGGTGGTCTGGCCCTGGATCTCGCTGTTCAGGATGCCCACGGCTTTCTTCGCGGCGTGCTGCTGGTCGGTGGTGAGGGTGGAGGGTGGAGTGGGCGGCTCGGCGGACGGGAAGGGAATGATGTCTGCTGTACATCAGTCTGCGGCTTGAAATCAGGTGAGAGAGCGGTGCGTGGGCGCTGTCACGAGGTGAAGGCGGGCTACTGACCGGGCGAGAAGGGAATCATGGAGGTGAAGGGCGAATATGGGATGGCCTCGTCGACTGTGGGCGGCGGTCTGTATGCCAGGCCGCCTGCACTGGCGTTATGCCACTCGCCGTTGCTGTACCCGACCATGGCGAGGATACTGGTCGTGACGGGCGGGGTCGTGACGGAGAGCTGCTTCGGTGCAGGCGAGGTGGAATTGTCGGTGCAACGGGGGCTATGGACTCGCTATGGCGGCAGGCGCAGGCGCATCGCGTGAGATGCTTGCGCTTGTTGATAGTGCGCCTGGGCGAGATGCAGGCTCCCGTGAGTGCGGTGAAGGCGCTGTGTCGTCGACGTCGTCTCGTCTCGTTGTCGCATCACACGCCGATGCGCTTCTGGCGCGTCTGCACGTGCCAGGCGGGCGGAACATTGAACTGCTCCCCGCAAAAGTCTCGCGACTCCCTGTACTTTTTTCTCTCACCCGCGTCTCACATCTAGAGAACAGCAGCAACGCACCACAATGTCCGCAATCGGCTCGCTCATCTTCTGCACAGACTGCGGCAACCTGCTCGACAGCAGCGCCGGCAAGAGAAATGTGATTCTGACCTGCGCCATCTGCGGTGCATCGTGCAAAGGTACGCAGTGAATCTGGATATTTGCGCCTGCACAATCTAACAGTGATATGGCAGACACCTCCTCCAAGACGGTCGTCACGCGATCGAAGCCCACCGCGTTTCCCTCGGCTCTGCGCGCGAAGAGATCCGAAGTGCAGACCATCAACGACGACGAAATACAGACCACGAGCGTCATCCAGCATACATGCGAGAAGTGCGGCAGGGAGGAGGTCCGGTACTACCAACAGCAGCTGCGAAGTGCCGATGAAGGATCTACGGTTTTCTATGAGTGCGATTGTGGTCACAAGTGAGTTGACGTGGACACAGTGAAGAGAGGCCTCTACTAATACAACTACAGGTGGAACACGAACAACTGAGTAAAATACATGAATCTCTGGTTTCATTCAGAACGCCGTGTAATGCCCTTTGACCGTTCTAAGCCGCAATGGGCTGCGCCGACGGCACAATCGCATACTCCTTCTCGCCTTTCTTCTCAAACTCAGCCATGTCCAGCGCCACAACAACACTGTCCCGCACAACCTGCTCAGGATCATCCAAGAACTTCCTCAACGTATCCTCCACACCCTCCTCATCACCCAGACTCCCCAGCGCCTCAGCCGCCTCATGCCTCACCATGCTCGCCTCCTTCGTATTTGCCAGCGCCTCAGTCAAGCTCGGGATACTGGCTGGGTGCGACAACTGGCCAAAGACAAAGGCAATCTCGTGACGGAATAGCGCAGAAGGGTCGCTGAAGCCTCGGGCTAACGCTTGAACTGCCGGTACGGCGGTGGGTAGATCTGGCGGGGAGGAGAGATCGCGAAGAGCGAACATAGCCCTGTAGCGCTGGAACATTGACTGTGAGACGTCGAGGAGCGTCTTTTCGAGAGCAGGTATCGACGGCGCTTCCGCGGTCTGTGGTAGTGGTGGCGCAGGATCGATAGATGTGAAGTCGCTGTCTTTCGTCAACAGTGTTTATTGCATGTGAGATCTTGACGCACCTCTTCTTGAGCTTCTCAGCCCCCTTTTGCAGCCCATGCTCCCACTCAATGCGATCAACAGCAATATCGCAAGTCTCCCTCACAACCTCCTCCTCCTTAGCATCATCCCTCATGCGCTTCAGCAAATCCAGACTGCCCTTATCTGACAGCGCGCCCAGGGCCTCAGCGGCCTCGTGCCGACACATGGAGTCTTCCTCCTTGTCCTCAAGCACACCCCGCAGCGGCGCAATAGCAGCATCGTGGCCTGACTGGCCCAAGCAATAGGCTAGCTCATGCTTCAGCAGGGCAGACGGCGAGCTGAACGCCGCAGCAATGGCCTCGATGGCAGGGACGGTCTGCGCATTTGGTGGCTGCAGGGAGGCGACGTGCTTCAGCGAGAAGAGGGCGCGGAATCGGCGGGCGAGAGGCTCGGATTCGGATGTGAGGATTTTGCGCAGGGCGGGGACTTCGCTGGAATGCTCGGTGACGGCCATGGTTATGTGTGGTGGATTGAAAGAAGTGGTGATCTTGGACTTCTTCTGAGCCGCAGATCGGACTGAATAATTTTGGCGGGGAGATGTCAATTAGCGGGGCGCAAACGCAAAATCTTATCAGATGGTGCCTGCATATTCCTCACGCTTTGCTGCCTTGGGCCTGATGTGCACGTGAATTGGTGTTCTCCCGCATTCAGCCACCCCAGCCACTCCAGGATCCAACGGCCAGCCAAACAACGGACTCGGCACTCTCGCCTTTGACACTCCATCGCCCAAAGCCGGCACAAGACAACAAAGACATTTGCGCATGCCCTCTCCGACGGACAGCCAAAGTCTGGCTGACCTTCACCTTCACCGCCTCGACTCGACCCACCGCACCGGCTATTGATCCACTATTTACAGCTCACGACCGACGTTCTTCCTGCGCTTAGTACCTCACACTCTCTCTCACTCTTGCGACCTCAACTACTCATCACCTGCATTCACCATGGCGTTCCTCGGCCGCTTATGGGACTATGTTAGCCCGCGCAAGACACAACACAAGCGGGACAAAGAATTCAAGGTACCTATCGTACCGCTCAAAAAGCATGCAGCGACACCAAAACCAGTACCGAAACCTTCAAGAGCGCAGGTCACTGCCACACCTCCCACCATGCACATTGCGACACCGCCAGAGTCGCGCGAGCTTAGTCCGCAGTCACGCATCAAGAGCTGGACGACACGGACCCCAAGCCCTTTGAGCGACCCTGACATCGACCAGGCCCAGCTGCCTCCATCGCCGCCAACGTCCGCAAAACATGTCGACGACAACTTCGAGGGCGAGACGCTGGTAGACTCGCCGACCCTCAGATCATCTACAACAAAGACCGGTTCATCAGGCGCCGAGGTCGATGCAAATGAGGACACCATGGTCGTCGAGGACGGCAATCCCACTGACGCCAAGATCGACATCGACGAAGAGACGCAACGGCGAGAGCAGCAGTCTCGTGAGCTGCGTGCAATTGGCTGGTCCGAGGACGCCGTCTTCCTATTCCAGAAGCTAGGCATGCGCGGACTGGAGCCAATCTTGCCCATGGAATGGATCAAAGATCTGGAGACGCTACCCATGGATCTCTTCACTGCGAAAGAGGACCGAGTCTTTCTGAGGCCAGTGCACCCTGCGAATGGCGCAAGCTATCGTGGTACGTATCCCACTTCGCCCATGTGAAGGATCTTTGAACTAACAAATACACAGCGCAACTAGCCCTGAGCGAAATCTTCGACCTCGGCGGCCGCGTCCGCGACGCACGCATCACCAAGTCCGCCCACCGTAAACCCCACTTCCACATCAAGCGCGCCGTCCAGAAATACACTACCTGGGCCATGAAAGACGGCCAGGTCTCCCATCTCTGGGCTCGCCTCCCGCTCTTCACCACCGTCACGTGGAACGTCAAGGTCCACAGTTCCGTCGGCGAGGAGGAGCTGGTTCGGAAACTCACCGACCTGTACAACGCCTGGTACGACGCCCTCGGCATCCAAGAAGCTGAGGAGCGCGGAGACGTGATCACTCGTGAGGTACCGACGCTCTATGGAGTCACTGCCTCACATACCGTCATGGCTTTCGTCAGCTTTGCGCCGCCGACGTACGGAGAGAAGAAGGCTCGTCTCAGGCTGATTGCCATGTTCGACTTTGGCAAGGACGGTTATGATGTCTGGCACTCGCTCGCCATTGCTATCTTCGTCACGCATTGCCGGAACAGGATGATTCAGCTGCGCGAGTGGCTGCCGGAGCCGGAGCAGATCGCGTTAGAGGATCCGGATCTTTGAACATGTCCGAAGACCAGCACGCAACGTATGAGCACGGAAGACGAACGGAGTCATGAGGCAATGGAAACACACGAGGATCTTACGATAGGATGCATGATGATATGTGGGACCCGGGCGTTTTTGTTTCGCGATTATACCCTCGATACGATACGATACCCAAATCAGAGCAGAACGTTTTCTTCTACTTAATCGCCTCGTACCAACGATTCGGAGGATCACGCCAACGTCATGAGTAGGATTGTCTTAGCTAGCAAGCACAACATCCTCAATACTTGACGTACACCAGTCAAATCCCTCGGGGGGGGGGGGGGG